>Ga0208197_1000614_pt1 | contig 43134 bp, 29 predicted proteins | sample AD_JPNNA4_MetaG_FD_184444 | JGI IMG/M metagenome (GOLD analysis project Ga0208197, IMG submission 184444) | Active sludge microbial communities of municipal wastewater-treating anaerobic digesters from Japan - AD_JPNNA4_MetaG (SPAdes) (version 2) | ecosystem: Engineered > Bioreactor > Anaerobic...
ATAATACCGAGGCTACAATCCCCACTGCGGCGATACCTAATAATTATATCGCTCCTTTCTGGGATAACCTGTCAATCCTCGATGTCGGTAATGTGATGTACTCAACAGTAGGCGCCTCAGGAAGCAAGAAATGCATAATCCAGTTCAAGAAAATGGGATTCGACCCTGTCCCGACTCCCTTCGGGACGTTTATGGTTATACTATATGAGACTACAAATGTTATCCAGATCCAGTACAGACTGATCCTCGATCCCTTCTCTCCCAAGCCTCACGGAGAAAGCGCCACAATAGGCCTTGAAAATGCTGACGGAAGCGCCGGTACACTCTATGCTTTCCACGATCCAAATGCTATATTTTCCCATGATGCAATTTCCTTCACCCCGGCCAGCCCGACAACATACACTATCAATTCCGATGCAATCTATGACGGGATCTTTCTGACTACAGACATTACTCTTCCCGACCCGGGAACAGTCGATCTTATAAGTCCTGCTGAAGATGCCGAAGTTGGTGCAGATGTAACATTCACATGGGCAGCAGCTACTTACGCCACATCATATTACTTTGTAATGGATGATAATCCTGATCTCTCATCAGCAAAATATACAGACGTTGGATTGAATCTTTCCTACGATACTACTGGTCTGATTCTTGATAAAACATACTACTGGACTGTGTTTTCATATAATGCCACAAGCTTCACCTGGACAGAGATAAGCCGTTTTTCGACTGTCGCTGCACCTCCGCTTGCTGTTGTGCCCCAGACTTTCTGGACTGAGCAGGGTCAGGATAAAACGATAAAACTCAATTATACAGGCGGCGATGCCAGTCCCAAGACTGCTGTAATAACATCTCTCCCGGTCCAGGGACAACTTTACCAGTATGACGGAGGAGCGCGAGGCGCTCTTATAAATTCCGTTCCTGCAAATGTCACAGATGCCGGTATGAATGTCATCTATGCAGCCTCAGGAACAGCAGGCAACGGCGCCGGGAATTTCAAATTCAAAGTCACTGATGCGGGCGGGGAATCTCCTGAAGCCACAATTACAGTAAATGTGAGCCCTCCGGGTATACCGGCTGTCCTTTATACAGCCAAAAGCTCCGATTTTATAGAAATACAATTCGACAGGCAGATGACTGATCCTGCCGGAAAACAAGGCCAGTTTGAGATTAAAGTTAATGATATACCTGTAACGATATCTGCAGCAGCTCTCAAGTCAGGCGATCCCTATACTATAGTCCTGTCTCTTGCCTCTTCTCTTACAGGATCCGAGACAGTTAAAGTTTCCTATACGCAGGGTGATGTTACTTCAGCTGTCGGGGGCTACCTGTTAGCATTTACTGATGAACCCGTTACTTATATTGCTCAGACGATCACATGGACGCAATCTCTTGACAGAATCTATAATGAAACCCCGTTCAGACTTACCGCCACTGCTTCAAGTGCACTTGGATTGACTTATACAAGCTCGAATACAGCGGTGTCTACTGTAGCAGGTTCAAATCTTAATTTCCATTCACTTGGGACATCCGAAATAACAGCAAAACAGGCAGGGAACGCAACTTATGCTCCGGCAAAATACAGCAAAACTCTGACAGTCAGCAAGGGTAACCAGACAATCACCTTCGGTCCCCTTGAGGATAAGACTTTCGGTGATCCTCCCTTCACTCTTACTGCAACAGCCACCTCAGGATTGACAGTTACTTTCACAATCAGTAATACTGCCGTTGCAACAGTTTCCGGTAATACTGTAACAATTACCGGTGGCGGAACGGCAACGATCACTGCCTCACAGGAAGGAAACGCATGGTGGAACCCTGCAACTCCTGTTGAACAGATACTGACTGTAAATAAAGTCGACCAGACAATAACATTTAACGCTCTCCCGGCAAAGGTATTCGATGATGCGGACTTCAGTCCGGGAGCAACTTCAAGCTCAGGTCTTACTGTCACATATGCAAGCGACAATGAGAATGTGGCCACTATAGTAAATAATATGATCCATATAACAGGGGCCGGTTCAGCCGTTATCACCGCTTCGCAGGCCGGGAATGATACATACAACCCCGCCGAAGATGTGACTCAGACACTTACTGTCGGCAAGGCAGACCAGACAATTACTTTCACAAACTATCCCGATGAAATACTGCTGGGTACGACTTATAATCTGACTGCTGTGGCTTCGTCAGGTCTTGCGGTACTTTTCGAAAGTAATAATACTACAATTGCAACTGTTGCCGGCAACCTTCTTACTGCAGTAAAGAAAGGCTCTGTCCAGATCCGTGCATACAATGCCGGAAATGAAAATTATGAACCTGCCGAAGCTCTTGTGACTGTCGAAGTAACCTCGACACACAGGGATATAATGAACCTGTTCACTCCCAATGGCGATGGGATAAACGATTACTGGGAACTCCCGGAAATGGATGCATGGGGAAGATGTGACGTCAGGATCTTCAACCGCTGGGGAAAACTTGTGTTTGCACAGGATGATTACGATAACCTCTGGGATGGCACTTCAAATGATAATCCTCTTCCCGAAGGACCCTACTATTATGTTATTGAAACACAGAATTCAGGAACTATTAAAGGAACTGTAAATATATTAAGATAACCCCCCAACCCCCCAAGGGGGGCTTTAGCTTCAGGTATCCTGTAAACTCAGGACCGATGGTGAAAGAACGGGGCAGGGGGGCAAAAAAAGCATGACAAAAGATACAGACTATGAAAAAACTTATTATTCTTTTTTCCGGATTGATATTCGCAATGACAATCTACGCACAGCAGAGCCCTTTGTCGGAGAGTTATTTCATGGACAAATATACCCTTGCTCCATCCTATGCCGGTAACTTTAACCCGAAATTCCTGTTTCTGGGATACAGAAGCGACTGGTCGGGCATAAACGGCGGACCGATGACATTCAGGCTGTCCTTTAATGATGTCCTGATGCAGAAAGCAGGCTGGGGTGCAAAAGTGGCCTTTGACAAAGCCGGTATCTTCAACCAGCTTTATGCTTCAGGGTCATACTCATATAACCTCACAGTTTCGGATGAACATCATATTCTGTTCGGCTTGTCTGCAGGCATATATCACAACTCCGTAAACCTTACAGAATACTACAACGACCCTAACTATAATATCGATCCCGCCCTCGTGCAGGAAGATGTGGCATCAAAGGTGAAATTCCTAAGCGATGCCTCGCTTGTCTACCTGTACAAAGGATTCGAAGCCGGACTGGTCCTTTCAAATATCACTTTTGGCGATGCCACATATAAAGATGCCGAAGACCTTATATACAACCCGATATCGGTATTCCAATTCCATACTTCCTATTTATTCAATGTTTCTGAAATGTGGGACATTGTTCCTTTCGCACTTGTAAGAGGCGGGAAGAACATCAAAACACAGGTTGAGATCGCATCCCAGGTCATCTGGAACAAGAGGATATGGGGAAGCGTTGTCTTCCGCGATCCCGGCACCCTGGGCCTGGGTCTCGGGGCCAATATCGACAGGGGACTGAAGATCGGGTATAATTTCAATTTTGCCACCAATATCTCGATGGGGATTTATAATAATCACGAGGTTACAATAGGGTTTAACATCTTTGAGTATCTGAATAAGAAGGATGCTCCTATTGTTGAATAAGGCTTGAAACACCTGGATTCAGGTATCAAAGAAAAAATTATCTTTGCGGTCATCAGAAACAGATAAGTGCCATGACGACCGATGTGATTCCGGGTGAAGAAAAGAACGGATTGACAGTAATAAAGAAGGAAGAACCCAGGTGGTACGCTATCTACACTCACCCCCGGGCCGAAAAACAGGTTTATACACGTCTTCTTGAAATTCCTGTTGAGACCTTCCTCCCCCTTCAGAAAACATACCGCAGATGGAGCGACAGGAAGAAACTTGTTGAGAAACCCCTCCTCTCATCTTACGTGTTTGTAAAAGTTGTCCGGAAAGAATTTTCTAAGGTATATAACACAAACGGTGTTGTTAAATTCGTGTCATTCGAAGGCCAGCCTGTGCCAATACCACAGAAACAGATAGACAATCTCCGCCTTGTTGTCAACAGTGATGCCGAGATACAGGTCACAACCGAGAAATTCGCCCAGGGTGATCAGGTAGAGGTCATCAACGGCTCCCTAACCGGTCTTACCGGCGAACTTATCAAGATAGGTGGAAGAAAGAGAGTCGTCATCCGCATCGACAAGCTCGACCAGAATATAATACTTACAATACCGGTTACTTTTCTGAGGAAGATGTAGAAAAGGCATTAGGGTGTTAAGGCGTTAAGGCGTTAAGGCCATAAAGCCGTAAAGCCTTATTGCCGTAAAGCCTTATTGCCTTTCTCCTCATTTCGACCTCGCATGCTTAAACAATATATTCCACCACGATTTCCAGAAATACCTGAAATCAGTCAGAAGAGGACTTCTGTCGTAGGAATCGAGATATTTCATTTCTGAAGCCTGGATACTGTCAAGATCCGAGGGCATATCGGCATAAAAGGGAGGAATAAGTCCGGGTTTGTACATGATCCTTCTCTGGCGGACATCTTCTTTATAAAGCTCAAAATAGTGTTTGCTAAGAGGCCTTACACCAACAAGTTTCATATTACCCTTTGCCAGGTTTATGAATGTGGGCACTTCATCGAGCCATATCTTGCGGCAGACAGATCCCCATGATGTTATCCGGAAATCGTTATTGAACTTGCCGCCGTCCTGAAGATCGTACAAATTATAAACATAATCCTGGATATATTCCGAATACGGATGCATTGTCCTCAGCTTGTAAACCTTGATAATCTCTCCTCCCTTGCCTATCCTTGGCAGAGTAATTATCGGACCATAATATGCTCCATTCTTTGGAAGTGGTTCCGTTACCTTTCTTGCTTCTATGCAAAGCTGGTTCCCTATGAATGATTCCTGCTTTATGCTGAACCCGCCCCTGCATATCCTGCCAAGAGCTTCGGCCCTTGAGATGACGGCTTTGTTGCCGCCAGTGAGGAATAAATAGAAATTCCGGGTGAATTTAAGCTTCGGTAATATCCTTTTAATCACAAAATCAAAGAAATAGATGATGTAGTTGATGACCGGCGGATACTTCTTCAGCAGTCTTTTCTTGCGCTGATCTTTCGTCTCAACACAGCAGAAAAAATAACCACCCATATCAAGTTTCCAGTTAACGGCTTCAATAAAATGATCTATATCCTTTATGTCGTTTATTTTATGAAGGTTTATTATATATCTGTAATTTTTCTCAGGGAGATTTGAAATATTAAATCTTGTTGTAGTTGACAGAACAGCAGTCCTGTCTGTGAGCTTAGGGCCCGTCATAGTGATTATCGCTTCAGCCATCTCAGGACCGGACTCCGATTCAATGGCTTCTATAATACCGGGGTTTACAGATGCTTTAATATCCTCAGGACTCCCGTTACCATTACCATTGCCGTTCCCGTTCATTCTGCCGACAAGTTCATACTCGCTGGGCTTTTTTAATCTGCTGTACTCTTCCGGATCCTGGTTATTGGCTCTTTTATATGCCACGAATACAACACCGAGCAGCAGTTCAAAGAAAGTGGCGACAAGAGCTGTCCCCAGAACGACCATCCTGGAATAATCATAGTCCCTGAAAATATACATTATCAGCGCTGTTACAGCGAGGGAGATAAGGTTGCTGCTTAGTACCCTGCCGAAGACAGTAGAAAAATTAATTATCCTGCCTCTGTGCATCTTACCGTTAAGAAGTGAAACCACGATCCAGATAAGAACAAGGACTATAAAGAAAATACTGTGCGATGGTACATATGATTTAAGTCCGGAAGGTTTGAAAGAAGCAACTATCAGGAAAGATATTATGAGTATAATAATATCCGCAAATAATATGACCGTCCTGAATTTAGTCTTCTGCATTACAAACAATTAACCGTTAAGGCTCTTAATCCGGGTGAAATAAATAAAATTAGGTTAAATTTTTGAAGAATGGAGCATTATTTTGACGAAAAAATCACGGCACAACAGCATTAGGACTTTACCGCGTTAAGGTGAAGAGGCACTGCATATAGATTCCCCCTTTGAAGGGGGTTAGGGGGATGTTTTCTCCCACTATAAACAGATAACGATTCCCAACATTAAGGCAATTAGCTCATTGCTCTTCGCGTCTTCTGCTCTCTGAGTTCACCCCCTTCCTAACCTACCCCCTACCCTTTATACACATCTTTTAATTCACTTCTGTAATAGGCTGGAGATTCCTCTCCCGATGAATCGGGATCGGAATGACACGGTGTTTTTTGGTGAATAGGGGGAATGAGGCGGGGCGTTTTGTTGGAAAGTCGTTACAAGAAATTGAATTTGAATCAAAACGCCCCGCCTCATTCCCCCTTATCCCCATGGAGACCGTGTCATCCCGAACAAGTTAATCCTGAGTTTGCGAAGGATTAACGAGTGAGGGATCTCCTCCTTTCGGCAGAGAATAAAAGAAAGATGTGTATAAAGGGTAGAACCTTCCCCCAGGGCAGGAACGAATTTGGTTTACATTGTAAGACTCACCGGTCACTTCTCATCTCCTCATCGCCCATTCTCCCCCTCTTCTTTGGTTGTTCCGTTTTCAAAATCCCGCTGTTACCCCAAAATCCAAAGTGTTTTTCTGGCCATAAAAATACTCCGGCGTCCACCTCTTATCCCCGCTTATATTGCTGTGGCAGAACGAGAACCAGACAAAAAGGTCATTGATTATCTGGTATGATGATTTTATTCCGAATGAGGTGTTATGCCATTCAACCGAGGCTAAAGGAGGATTGCCAACCCTGTCCGTTCCAAGCTCTGTATAATCCGGACCTCTTATCGCATCAATGAAGAAGAAGCGTATATCCATAGTCCTCAGGGGCCTGTAATCTAGGGCCAGATACCATTCACGCGAGTTATCCCTGAGATAATGACCAAGGTTGTAATTCATTGTTTCGAATGTCAGCGTGGGGACGTAATGCTGAAAGGAAAGCGGATATGAATAAGTAAATTCTGTTGTAAGAGCCAGGTTATCAACAGGAAAACCGTCAAGCCTGAAGCCGGCCTTCCAGCTGAAGAAGTTCCATTCATCATCAAGGAAGAATCTTTTTACAGATAGCTCATCAACGAACAATGTAGTGTAGAGATGCAGATGCTTTATGTTCCTGGAACTAATGTCAAGATACATCTGGGAATTCATATTATCGACTCCCGATGTCTGGCTATGATCGACTGATTTATAGAAAAACAAGGGGATTATATAAGCCGGATTGAAATGTTTGTCAGTATAAACTATGCTGTTGCCAAAGGAGATATGAAGGTTTGTGAAGGGAGTGAATGTGAACATATTCGCTGCGATATACTTTTTATGGTATACCTCCCTGTAATCGGTGCCATAGCTGTTATCTACCCAGTAGGATCTTGAACTGTCGACAACCATTGAATTCAGCCATCCATGGAAATAATTGAATTCGAACCATGTAACGGGTTTAACATTAAGATACAGCTGAACAAAGCTTGGGTTATTGCCTCCGAATATATTGGCTCCGTTATAGTTAGAGCCCCATACCTGCCTGTCCCTTACCAGCCCTATGTCACCCCATTTCCACGACCAGCTTATCCCTCCCTTCATATCGCTCCAGTCGGTGGCGCCTTTAAGATGACCACCCTCCCTGTCCGTAAGGTACTGACTTCTCCCCAGTAAAGGCTTTTCATGATTATCGCGCAGCGAAGCATAAAAACCAAACTTATGAATATGCCCGTGCATTTCCGCTCCATTCCTCCAGTAAGTGGCTTCTCCGGAAGAATTGGTAAAAAGCTCCCCTCCCAGAATCGGATTGACAGTCAGCGAAAAAAGAGAATCCTTATAATAAAACAGATCCAGCCTTTTCTGATACTTTTTACCAGATATCCATTGAACTTTCTTCAATCCACCAGGCTCATTGGCCGTTCCGCTGTTTTCCGCTATCGCGGAATCTCCGCTTCTTCCGCTGTCGCTGAATCTCTGCTTTCCTTCATCTTCCGTTGCACCGTTGTACCGCTTTCCGCTGTCGCGGAATCTCCGCTTCGCTACGAGCACCGTTGCACCGTTTAACTCCTTCCCAAAATCCAGCAAATAAAACTCCAGTTCCTTCATCTGCCTCGGGGTAAGTAATTCCCTCCTCCCATCAGCTTCCTCAAGCAACTTTGCGATATCCAACCGTGAGTAGGGCTTTACAGCAGAATTAACTGAAATTATCTGATTATTTGCCAGTTCATCGAGGAAGTCGTAGATACCATAGTTACTGACCGAATGAGGGATCTCCTGGGAATACAGATTCAAATTAAATAATACTGCCGTAACTGATAAGATAATTATTGAAGATAGTCTTGCCATCCGGGATATGCCTTGGAGTAACAAATATAGAATTAAGATATTACTTTTTTATGCTGACATAAAGAAAGTTGAGAATGGGGGATGAGAGATGAGAGATGAGCGATGAGCGATGAGTGGTGAGCAATGAGTCATTCGACATGTATAGGGATAATTACATTGATAGTATAAAAAATAGCACCATTTCTCTTCATTCCGCATAAGGCCGCTGACAGGCGGCCAATTATATCCGGTATTACTCTTGGTGAGTGATGATTATTAATTAATGACATATTGATCTTCAGGTAACCGAGGCGGCCTGGATTACATACATACTCATAGTACGACGGCACCGACAGGTGCCAAATATGAATAACCCCGGGTCGACAACCCGGGGTAAGTGAATTCCCAAAGAGAGTGTCAGCGCCGAAGGTGCTGAATAGCCACCATCGGACCCTACTCACATTATTCACCCCTTTCAGGGATGAACCGGCGTGAGACATCACATACCCCGGGCTGGGGGCCCGGGGTTATTCACATCAGACTCTTCCAGAGTCACAAAATCGTGAAGGTCGCTTACTCAGTGTTCCCCTGGGATTATTCATATAGTGTTCTTTCAGAGCCGAATCAGGCAATGGCCAGTACCTCCGTTTTTCACTCTAATCTTTGTAAACGGATATTACTGTGCTGACATATACAAGATTATCTTCGGTGAGTTATGATTTTTAATTAATGACATATAGATCTTCAGGTAACCGAGGTTGCCTGGATTACATACATACTCATGGTACGACGGCACCGACAGGTGCCAAATATGAATAACCCCGGGTCGACAACCCGGGGTAAGTGAATTCCCAAAGAGAGTGTCAGCGCCGAAGGTGCTGAATATTTACTGCCCCGGTTCATCACATCATTCACCCCTTTCAGAGACGGATCGCTTCCTCACTTCGTTCAAACTTCCCCGATTGCTCCTGAACCAGTATTTTTTTACATTTGTACTAACCAAATACCCCAATATGAAACGTATTCTAATCACAGGCGGCGCAGGCTTCATCGGCTCCCATCTCTGCGAAAAACTGCTGAATAACGGTAACGATGTGATCTGTCTCGATAATTATTTTACCGGATCAAAAGAAAACATAACCCATCTTCTTGATAATCATAATTTTGAGGTGATAAGACATGACATCACAATGCCTGTCTACCTCGAAGTCGACGAGATCTATAACCTTGCATGCCCTGCCTCACCTGTTCATTATAAATACAATGGCATCAAAACAATAAAGACCTCAGTAATGGGGGCGATAAATACCCTGGGACTGGCAAAAAGGACCAGGGCAAAAATTCTGCAGGCCTCAACAAGCGAGGTTTATGGTGATCCTAAAGTGCATCCACAGCCTGAATCATACTGGGGCAATGTAAACGTGCTTGGTTCGAGAGCTTGTTACGACGAGGGAAAACGGTGCGCCGAGACGCTGTTCATGAATTACTATACCCAGAATAAGGTCAGGATCAAAATAGCAAGGATTTTCAATACCTACGGACCGAGGATGAGCTCCAACGACGGGAGAGTCATCTCAAACTTTATTATTCAGGCTCTGAAAGGCGGGGATATTACAATCTTTGGAGACGGAAGTCATACAAGGAGCTTTCAGTATGTCGACGATCTTATCGATGGCCTTATAAAACTTATGGCCACTACCGATACTTTTACCGGACCGGTCAATCTGGGTAACCCGGTTGAGGTAAAAGTTAAAGACCTGGCTGAGAAGATAATAAAAATGACAGGGTCAGGATCAAAGATCAAATATCTCCCACTCCCTGAGGATGATCCGAAACAAAGAAAACCTGATATTTCGCTGGCTGTAAGAGAATTAGGCTGGAAACCTGTTGTCGATCTTGAACGCGGGTTGGAAAAGACTATTGAGTACTTTAAGAATAAAATCCAATAGAATATCCGGTTCCTGCCTTTTAGCGGCTTTCTTATTAACCACGGAGATCACGGAGTTGCACGGAGTTTCGCCCTAACGCCGTAACGCCTTAATGCCGCTAAGTTACTTCTGTTTCAGTTTAGCATCCATGCTCAGCGTAGCATGAGGAACAGCCCTTAATCTTTCCTTTGAGATCAGCTTGCCTGTCTCGCGGCAGATACCATAGGTTTTGTTTTCTATCCTCACAAGTGCAGCCTGCAGATGCTGAATGAACTTCAGCTGACGCTGTGCCAGCCTGCCTGCCTCTTCTTTTGATAAAGTGGTAGCACCTTCTTCAAGTACCTTGAAGGTGGGGGAAGTATCCATTGTGTCGTTACTCTCTTCGTGAGTTATGCTGGATTTGAGTATTTCATAATCTTTTCTGGCCTTGTCCAGCTTCGCCAGGATGATCTCCCTGAATTCCTCAAGTTCCTCATCCGAATATCTTGTCTTTTCAGCCATAGCATAACATGTTTAATTATCCCGCAAAGGTATTATTTTTTAATTAATAATAAAATCAGTTGTTTTTCCTGTAAAAGCCTGATTTATTTATTTTTCCCGTGAGAAATAGAATATGGTTTCAAACCCGGACAATTAATATCATTTTGACCCGGAACGTGATATAATAATTTTCACAATAACATCATCAATGTCAATCTCCCTGGCATCATTTCCTGCAAGAGAATTTTTTAAATTAACCTCTGTTGCCAGTGTCTGCGACCCTATATAAGCCGAATGACGCTTAACTGCCTCCCTTACAAAATCATGATCCTCTATCTGAACACTGATCTTGTCTGTTACATCGTATCCGTTCTCCTTGCGGATATTCTGGATCCTGTTCACAAATTCCCTGGCAATACCCTCGTAACGAAGTTCGTCGGTCACCGATACATCAAGCGCTACAGTGAGGCGGCCATCATTGGCGACCTGCCAGCCCGGGATATCCTCAGAGATAATCTCAACATCGTCGGAGCCCAGGATAATATCCTGCCCGTTGATATTTAAAGTATGCGAACCCCTGGCTTCAAATGAAGCTATCTCTTTCTGGGAAAAACCTGAAATGGCATTGCTTATTTCCTTCATCAGCCTGCCATACTTCGGTCCCAGCACCTTGAAGTTGGGTTTTATTTTCTTAACAAGTATTGAAGATGTATCATCGATATACTCAACCTCTTTTACATTCACTTCGGCCATCACAAGATCCTTCACAGCCTCAAACTTGTTCTTAAACGACTTATCCGGGAGAGGTATCATTATTTTGGCAAGCGGCTGACGTACCTTGATGCTCACCTTCCTTCTGAGTCCAAGGATCATTGATGATATTTTCTGGGCTATATCCATCCTTTCCTCAAGATCCTTATCAATCAGATCTTCATCATATTCAGGGAAGCTGGCCAGGTGAACTGACTCTTCATGATGTCTCCCGGTAGTCATGTTAAGATCCCTGAAGAGCTGGTCCATATAGAAAGGAGCTATCGGTGCAGCCAGTCTGCTCACTGTTTCCAGACATGCATAGAGAGTCTGATAGGCAGCTATCTTATCAGCATCATATTCTCCGCCCCAGTACCTTTTTCTGTTAAGTCTTACATACCAGTTGCTGAGGTTCTCGGTAACAAAATCCTGGATAGCCCTGCCTGCTCTCGTAAGGTCATAGTTTTCATAACACTCCCCTACTTCCTTTACAAGTGAATTAAGAAGGGAAATTATCCAGCGGTCGATCTCCGGCCGTGTATTAACAAGCATATCCCTTTCGGTAAACCTGAAATTATCGACGTTTGCATAAAGGGCAAAGAAGGAATAGGTATTGAATAAAGTGCCGAAGAACTTGCGTTTGACTTCATCAACCCCTGAAACATCAAACTTCAGGTTGTCCCAGGGCTGTGAATTTGTTATCAGATACCATCTCAGAGGATCAGATCCGTATTCTTCAATTATTTTGAAAGGATCGACAGCATTCCCCAGCCTTTTTGACATTTTATTGCCGTTCTTGTCGAGGACAAGTCCATTTGAAATGATATTCCTGTAAGCAACTGAATCAGATATCATTGTGGCAATTGCATGAAGCGTGAAGAACCAGCCTCTTGTCTGATCGACACCTTCGGCAATAAAATCGGCCGGGAACATACTGCTGAAATTTGCTTTATTCTCAAAAGGATAATGTGCCTGTGCGTATGGCATGGCACCTGAATCGAACCAGACGTCTATAAGGTCAGGCTCACGGAACATCTTCTTTCCCGAAGGACTGAGAAGTATTATCTCGTCAACAAAGGGCCTGTGAAGATCAAATTTCTCATAGTTCTCCTTCGAATTATCTCCTGGTACATATTCCTTAAGAGGATTCTTTTTCATGAATCCGGCCTTAACAGATTTCTCGATTTCGTTTTTCAGCTCCTCAGCCGATCCTATACATATCTCCTCATTTCTGTCCTCGGTTACCCATATCGGCAGCGGTGTCCCCCAGAACCGTGAGCGCGAGAGATTCCAGTCGACAAGATTTTCGAGCCATTTCCCGAACCTGCCTGTTCCTGTTGATTTTGGGTTCCAGTTTATTGTGTTATTCAGTTCGATCATCCTCTCACGGAAGGCAGTCGTACGGATGAACCATGCATCGAGCGGATAATAGAGCACAGGTTTATCTGTTCTCCAGCAGTGAGGATAGCTGTGCACCTGTTTTTCTATCCTGAACACCCTGCCCTGCTGCTTAAGCATAACGGCAATGTCGACATCCAGAGTATCAGCATCCTGAGGCAGGTCAGCTTTGTATTCATTTTTAACAGGACGCCCGGCAAAACCTTTGTAAGTATTTATATTGACCCTGTCTCTTACAAATTTTTCATCCATATCGGTTACCGGAACCATGTAACCTTTCTTATCTACAAGCGGTCCCATCGAGCCGTCTTTCCTTCTTACCATCAGCGGTGGAACGCCTTTCTCCTTTCCTATCCTGTAGTCGTCGGCTCCGAAAGTCGGAGCTATATGAACTATACCGGTTCCTTCTTCGGTTGTGACAAAATCACCTGTCAGGACTTTAAACGCCCCATTATCAGGTTTGACCCAGTCAATGAGCTGTTCATAATCAATCCCTTCGAGTCTGCTCCCGGAAAACTCTTCAAGGACCCTGAAAGGGATCTTTTTATCCCCTGGCTTGTATTCCGAAAAATGTATTCCCACATTTTCAGCAGGGAACATTGAATGAAGCAGATCCTTTGCCAGAACAACTGTCAGCGGCTCTCCGGAATAAGGATTAAAACTACGGACCTTAACATAATGGATCTCAGCGCCGACGGCCAGTGCAGTGTTTGACGGAAGGGTCCAGGGAGTGGTTGTCCATGCCATAATATGGACAGCTTCTGTATCGATATGTTTAAAAAGGAATTCCGACCGTTCATTCCTTATCACTTTAAACAGAGCTGTGCATGTTGTATCCTTTACATCACGGTAACAACCCGGGAGGTTGAGCTCGTGAGAACTCAGTCCGCTGCCTGCAGCCGGAGAATAGGGTTGAATTGTATAGTCTTTGTAAAGATATCCTTTTGAATAAAGCTGTTTAAGAAGCCACCAGAGTGTCTCGATATAACGATTGTCGTACGTCACGTAGGGATCATCCATATTCACCCAGTAGCCCATCATGCGGGTAAGATCCTCCCATTGGTCAGTATAGCGCATTACGTCGGTCTTGCAGGCCTTGTTGAAATCGACTATCGATATCTTCTCTGTGCCAATATCTTCCTTTGTAATACCCAGTGCTTTTTCCACACCAAGCTCAACAGGCAGTCCGTGGGTATCCCATCCCGCTTTACGCCTGACCATATAACCACCCTGCGTCTTATAGCGGCATACAATATCCTTGATTGTCCGCGCCATCACATGATGTATCCCGGGTACGCCGTTTGCCGAAGGCGGGCCCTCATAAAAGATAAATTCACCTTTGCCATCAACCTCACGTATACTTTTATGAAAGGTGTCATTCTTATCCCAGGTTTTCAGGATCTCCTTGTTCACTCCTGAAAGATCAAGCGTTTTGTATTCAGGAAAACGTTTTCCCATTGATCTGTTGATTATTAATATACTTTTTCTAAAAAACGGACAAAGATAATAAAAGTTGGAGAATTGGAGAGGGTTGAAGAGTTGAAAAGGGTTGAAGAGTTGAAGAGGGGGTGAGGAGGCGAGGAGCAACGCGACGAAGTTCCGCACGGCGGAAGGGTGGTGAGGTGACGAGGAACGTCGTGACGAAGTTCCGCACCGCGGAAAGGGACGACCAGGCGAAAAGGTGATGAGGAGACCTGATGAAAATTCGTCGTAGACGATGCGGTATTGTAGTGAAGATGGTACCTTTTATAAGTTTTTACCTCGTAGAGGTTATAGAAAAATTCGTCGTAGACGATATGGTATTGTAGTTGAAGATGGTACCCTTTATATGTTTTTACCTCGCAGAGGTTGAAAAGTTGAAAACGTTGAAGCGTTGAAGAGGGTTGAAGAGGGAGCGAAAGGGTGTGGGGGAGACTTGACCTGCACGACCCGAGGAGCTTTGCGACGAGTTCCGCGCAGCGGAATGCAAGACTATGAGACTCTGAGACTCCAGGACTATCAGACTGTACCCGCCCGGGATTAAAACAAAAATCACTACTTTTATCGCTGGATCCGCCGATGAATAAAAACCTTCTGACACTGATATTCAGCCTGTTGTACTTTAATTTTCTTGGTGCACAGGTGCCTGACAGTGCTAAATACATTTCACTGGATCCTTATTATTTCCATCTGCAATATCTGAAAGAAGACAGTGCCCTGCTTATCGACGTCAGACAGCCTTTTGAATTCCGTGCAAACAGGATCAAAGATGCAATCAATTTGCCTTCTCCAAAAAATCTTAAAGCTCTTATCGATACCTTAGGCAGTAATTATGCACTATTCCTCTATTGTACAAGTGATTACAGAAGCAGGCAGGCTTGTGAGGTCTGCTACGACCTCGGAGCCCGGAAGGTTTATAATCTTGAAGGAGGTATTGTAGCGTGGAGGAAAGAAGGATTTCCTGTTGAAAGAAGAAGAAAGAAGAAATAGTCATGCAGGTTGAGTATCCGCCGCTTGGCGGATACGAAATCCCGAGAGCGGAGCGAATCGGGATCGTTCTAGTAGCTCCAATCAGTAATTTCATTACATTTGAATTGTAACAAAAAATAAGAATTATATGTTTTCAGGAATAGTAGAAGAGGCTGCTCCGGTTGTAAAACTGGAAAAAGAAAAAGACAATCTTCACATCACAATGAAATGTTCATTTACAAAAGAGCTGAAAATTGATCAGAGTATTTCACATAATGGCGTCTGCCTTACTGTTGTAAAAAAATATAAGGATACCTATACTGTAACCGCCATAAAGGAAACTCTTGAGAAAACAAACCTTGGATTACTGAAACCCGGAGATAAGGTCAACCTTGAGCGCAGCACACGTCTGGATGGCCGGCTCGACGGGCATATGGTGCAGGGACATATCGATCAGACAGCAGTATGCACAGAGGTCACAGAAGCCGGAGGCAGCTGGTACTATACTTTTGAATATAAGCCTCTTAAAGATGATTATATCACAGTCGAAAAAGGTTCTGTCTCTGTCAACGGTGTAAGCCTTACAGTGGTCAATTCAAAACCCACATCTTTCCAGGTAGCAATAATACCTTTCACTTATGAGGTTACAAATTTTCACCAGATAAAGAAAGGTACTGTTGTTAATATCGAGTTCGATATACTGGGAAAATATATAGCGAAAATAGTTAAACAGCAGCTGGGGAAATGACCTCTCATACTCCGGAAGTTACCCCCCTACTACCCTAAACTACCCTCTATACAAATCTTTCTCTTATTCTCTGCCGAAAGGAGGAGATCCCTCACTCGTCAATCCTTTGCAAGCTCAGGATTGACTCGATCGGGATGACACGGTCTCCTGGGGAAAAGGGGGAATGAGGCGGGGCGTTTTGATACAATTCTTTTCTTGTAGCAGCCTTCTGGCAAAACGCCCCGCCTCATTCCCCCTACTACGCTCAAAAACACCGTGTCATTCCGTGTAAACCTCCGTGTAAACCTCCGTGAGACTCCGTGTCCTCCGTGGTTAATCTATTATTTGTCCATGAACTGCAGGTTCACCCCAAAATAGTTTTTTCCCGAAACCAAGCCTGTTATCGGTGTACTTGATATGCGTAAGCCTGACGATCCAGAGATGTGTCTCCATAAGCATGGCAACCGGGAATCTTCTTAAATATGCTTTACGGGCGAGAGACACCAGGTTGCCTTCAGGTTCTGATACTATCCCCTCAAACTGTATACCCCTGATCTTCCCTATGATCTTTGTTTCGAGCACCACGGCACCCGATACATTCCGGTTCCTGATGAATTCCTGTCCATGACGTGTCTTGAGATCTGTTGTGAAAACCAGAGCATTCTCACTTTCAATATAAACATAAAAACAGCTTGCACACCAGGGTTTCCCTTCACTGGAAGTTGCTATAGTGAGTACATGATGTTTCCTGAAGAATCTGACTATCCGGCTGTCAATCATTTTCCATCCATCGGTAAGTTTCTGATTCAAACCCGGCAAGATCCAGGATCCGTTCCACAACAGTCATAACGAGCTCATCAATAGTCTTCGGTTTGCTGTAGAATGAAGGTGATGCCGGACATATTATTGCTCCAGCCAGGGTAAGCTTTTCCATATTCTGAATATGAATAAGATTGTATGGCGTCTCACGCGGGACAAGGATCAGCTTCCTCCTCTCCTTCAGCATCACATCTGCAGCTCTCGTGATGAGGTCTTCCGACGTGCCGTTTGCGATCCTGCCTATAACTCCCATTGAAGCCGGACAAATTATCATTGTATCAAAAGTTGATGAACCTGATGCGAATGGTGCAAAAAAAGATCTGTTATCATACTCCTTCGCAGGCTTGCGTAATGAGTATTTCCCCCCGGTCTCGTACTTCCATATTTCTTTTGCATTATCGGAAAAAATTACAGCTATTTCTTCCGGTAAAATTTTGAGATCAAGCAGTTTATCCAGGAGTTTCTTCGCATAAACTGAGCCGCTCGCCCCGGTTATTGCTACTATTATTTTCCTGTTTCGATTCATCCTTTTTTTTATGGTGTAAAGGTAGTAATTTGGATCACCTCAATCCTTTGCTTTCTTGTTTACTGTTCTCTCTCCTGCCCTTTCCCGAGCAGTCTTTCCGTCAGTATTTTCACACCATCGGAAGCTCTGGCTTTTATGACTTCCACCTTCCTGTAGCCGGGTAAATAAACATCATTGGGATCAATCAGCCATAATGAAGCAGCAGCGGGAGCAAACTCAATCAGTCCGGCAGCAGGATATACGTTCAGTGACGATCCGATAACAACAAAGATATCTGCTGTCTGTGTTATCCTCACTGCTTCGTCCATCATAGGCACTGCCTCTCCGAACCAAACAATATGTGGTCTGAGCTGGCTTCCTTTTTCACAAAGGTCTCCCTCTCTTATATCACCATACCCAATATCATATACCAGGAACGGATCTTCAGTGCTCCTTGCTTTTGTAAGTTCTCCGTGAAGATGCAGTACTTTCGAGCTTCCTGCTCTCTCGTGAAGATTATCGATATTCTGTGTTATAACTTCGACGTCAAAATGTTTCTCCAGGGCTGCAACACCCTGGTGCCCCGCATTAGGCTGACATTTTTCAAGCTGCCTGCGACGCTCATTGTAGAATCTCAGCACAAGCTCCCTGTTCCTCATCCACCCTTCCGGCGATGCCACCTCGGTAACGTCATACTCTTCCCATAATCCTCCCGCCTCCCTGAAAGTACGGATACCGCTTTCGGCACTCATGCCCGCGCCGGTCAGAAATATGAGTCTTTTCATTGGTAATAATTAAAATATAAATGTAGGAAAAAAGGTTGAAGAGTTGAAAGGTTGAAGAAGTTGAAGGGTTGAAAGGAGGAGTTAGTTAATCTGATTTCATTGATTTGGTTAAATTAATCAATATCATAGATATTATATGAATTCCTGATCTCATTTCTGATAATTCATTATTATCAATATATTTAAGATCATTAGCTAAAATCAACTGGTTCATGGTTTCCATAAGACTGGAAAAAGCAACGTTATAAAAATGAACCTTTTCCTTTTTTGACCAGCGGGAAGAACCTTCTGCAATATTAGAGCAAACAGAAATTACGGCTCTTCTTAGCTGTGGGATTAATCCGAATCTCTCAGTTTCAGGAAATTCCTGAGTTAAGAGATATGTTTTTTTCGATAGGAGCCTGGATTTTGGCCAAACTTCAAGCTTTTCAAAATTGAAAGTATACATAATCTAGATAATTTGAGGTTAACAGCGATAATCTAAAGGTAAAATTTTTTCCTCTGAAAATCTTATCTTAATACGGATATTTTAATTGTCCCCCTTTTCGTCCCTCTTCAACCGTTCAACCCTTCAACGTTTCAACCTCTTCAACACTTCAACGTTTCAACACTTCAACCCTCTTCAACGCTTCAACACTTCTTCAACTTTTTCAACCCTTCAACCCTTCAACTTTTCAACCCTCTTCAACTTTTCAACGTTTTTCTGAATATCTTTGATCCATGATCGACCGCCAGACTGTTGACAGGATACTGGATGCTGCTGAGATAGTGGATGTGATCCAGGAATTCGTTCCGTTGAAAAAACGGGGGGTTAACTACCTGGGTTTGTGCCCTTTTCATAATGAGAAGACACCATCATTCACGGTCTCGCCTTCAAAAGAGATATTTAAATGCTTCGGATGCGGCAAAGCAGGGAATGCTGTCAATTTCATCATGGAGCATGAACATCTCAATTACCCTGATGCGCTCAAATACCTTGCCCGGAAATACCATATCGAGGTCGTTGAAAAAGAACTTACTTCGGAGGATATTGAAAAACAGAATGAACGGGAAAGTCTTCTGGTCCTAAGCGCCTATGCCGCCCGTTATTTCTCTGAAAACCTTTTCCACAGCGATGAGGGTATATCTGTAGGTCTCTCATATTTCAAAGAGAGAGGATTCATGCAGAGTACCCTTAAGAAATTTGATATCGGTTACAGCCTTGAAAAAAGAGATGCTCTGTCAAAAAAAGCTGTGGACGACGGTTATAAGCTTGATTTCCTTTTGAAAACCGGCCTCTCTATACAGGGTGAGGAACGTGTCTTCGACAGGTTCAGCGGCAGGGTAATCTTCCCTATACATTCACTTTCAGGCCAGGTACTCGGTTTCGGCGGGAGGATACTTAAGACCGATGCCAAAACCGCAAAATATGTCAACTCACCTGAATCAGAAATTTACCATAAGAGCCGTATAGTTTATGGCATCTTCCAGGCCAGGAAAGCGGTAACACAGTTCGACAAATGTTACCTGGTTGAGGGATACACCGACGTGATGTCGCTTCATGAAGCTGGTATTGAGAACGTTGTGGCATCGTCGGGGACTTCCCTTACACAGGAACAGGTTCGGCTCATAAAGAGATTTACTCCGAATATCACTATCCTGTACGACGGTGATGCAGCAGGCATCAAGGCATCTCTCAGAGGAATAGATATCATACTTGAGGAGGGTATGAATGTTAAAATAGTGCTTCTGCCTGATGGTGAGGATCCTGATTCATACTCAAAAAAGGTAAGCAACGAAGAGTTCCTGAAATACCTCAGCGAAAATGAGACTGACTTCATCCGCTTCAAGACACAGCTTCTGCTTGAAGAGGCAAAAAATGATCCTGTGATGAAGGCAAATCTCATCCGCGATATTGTAAGATCTATCGCGGTTATCCCTGAAACAATAACCCAGACTATATATATTAAGGAGTGCAGCTCACAGATGCAGATCCCCGAGGGTGTTCTGTACCACGAGGTGAACAAGATACGCCAGCAAAAGTCTTTCCAGGATAAGAACAGATATCCACGTCCGGAAGATCTGCCTGTTCCTCCTCCGGTCATCCCCAGGATCATAAAGCAGGAAACCACCACATTCTTCTCCGAAAAAGAGATCATAAGACTGCTGCTCAAGTTCGGAAGTACGGAATTTGAGCGTAGAATACGGGGCGAGGACGGGCAGGAGGAAGTGACAACAGTTGCTGATTATATTGTGAGAGAGATAATCTCAGACGATCTGTCATTTGACGACCAACTGTACGCCAGGATCTTTGAAGAATTCAGGTTCTCTGTTGAACAGGGAATTTTTGTTGAGGACAGGCAGTTCGTCAAACATGAGGATCCTGAAATATCTAAGTTGTCGGCGGATATCCTGTCGGAATCATATCAGCTGAGCCGAATATGGAAAGATAAACAGACCTATGTTGAAACGGAGGACATGAAACTGAAAGATATTGTCCCCGATGCTGTTCTGAAATTCAAGAGCGACAAAATAAAGGTCAGGCTGAAAGAAATAATGCACCAGCTGGAAGAAGCTGTTAAGTCGGGTGATCAGGAAAAGATCCTTGCCCTTCAGAAAAGTGATCAGAACCTGAAGATGGCAATGCGGATGATCTCCGAAAAGCTTGGAAAGAGAATTATACTGTAAGCTCCCGCTTCCAGTTGATTTTTATTATTATTTTTGATTTATTAATTTGATCCCTATGAAAAGCCCCTTCACTTTCCTGGTCTTCCTTTCAATGATCATCGTTGTATCATGTAAGACTAAAGAACAGCCAAAGGACATTTTTACTCCGGGCTTTTCAACCCTCAGGGATGATTCTACATCTACAGATCAGCCTGTAATAAAAGAAGAAACTTATTATGGCGTCCTCACTCCTGTTGAGATCTGTTCAATTTTCAACCGTCTTGGTGTTCCTTATAATAACGCTGCACTCAATCCGACAACAAATTCCAAACAGTACCTCAGTACTTCAAAAGCAGCGATCAATACAGGTATTTACGGTGTTGATTTCGGATATCTGAAGATGTTCGGCATAGGTCAGGATGTTATAAACTATATGGTCACAATAAGGGAATTGAGCAATAAGCTCGGTATTCCTGATGAACTTATTATAGAACCGATCCGGAGAGTTCAGAATGACCTTGCTGATCCCGACTCACTAACAAAATTGATGCAGAAGGCATATTCAGATATTGAGGATCACCTGAGAGAAAACGGAAGGGAAAGCACCGCCGGGTTGATGGTAATGGGAGGCTGGGTTGAGGCTATGTATATCGCAACGCAGCTGGTTTACAATCCCTCCAACCCCGATGCAGTTGTGGTTCAGAAAATTGCCGAACAGAAATACACCCTTACCTCTTTGCTGAGCTTCATGAAGAATTATTATGATGATCCTGTTGTGGTGTACTATACAAAAAAACTTAAACATCTGAAGAAGTATTTTGATACGTTTGATATTTATTTCGAGAAAAACGATCTTGAGATCGATACAATAAAACAGGTATTCCGCTCATCCGGGGCCAGGATGACTGTAACTGTCGAAACCCTGAACAAGATCCGCAATTATGTGGCTTCACTGAGAACTGAAATGACTGCTATATGAGCAGATGAATTTTATTAAAGAACCTTCCCTTTTCCTTTCTTTTTTTCGTAATTTAGATTTACTAAAAGAGTATCTCAAATTAATCATCTATGAAAATCCTGAAACTTTTTGTGCTGGCACTTATCATCCTGGGTATATCTTCATGCGAAACAAAAAAGAAAGGAGTGGTGAAGGAGGTCATACAGAGAGTTCTGGAAACTCCCCGGACAACCCTCCCCATCGACCAGGGATTCAGCGAATATATAACAGCTTACACTTCCGGTATTGTTCCCGCAAACGGGATAATTGAGGTCCGCTTCACTCCTGAGTTTGCTGCCAGGGCAAAAAAGCAGTCACCGGCCGGACTGTTCACTTTCAATCCTTTAATTAAAGGGAAAACTGAATGGACCGATGAGACAACCCTTGTATTCAGGCCGTCGAAGCTCCTCGATCCGGGAAAATCATACAGAGGAGAATTGAATCTGTCAAGGATCGGGGAAGTGAAAGAGAGGCTTAAGATCTTCCCTCTGAATTTCCATACCCTTAAGAAAGATTTCCGTATTAATACAGGGATACTGGAATCTTCTGATGACGGAACCACATATAATCTTGTTGGAGAAATAGTTACTTCCGATTTCATCAATAAACAGGAAGTGGAAAGCTACCTGGAAGCAAGGCTGAACAGGAAAAACATGAATATCGAATGGGATCATCAGGATGATCTTATCCATAAATTCTCCGTGGCCGGGATCACAAGAACTGATAAAGCCCAGGAAATGATCCTTAAATGGGATGGTACAAAATCGGGAGTGCCTCAGAAAAATTCAGTTGTAATTAATATCCCTCCGGCTGGTGAATTCCGGGTCCTGGATGTCAAGATAAGGAAGGGTGAATCGCAAAGCATGGATGTGATATTCTCAGATCCGGTCGATGTGTCGCAGGACCTTGAAGGCCTTATCTATCTTGAGCCTTCAGTTTCAACAGGCAAAAGTGTCAGATCAAACATAGTTACTCTCATCCCTTCAGCATCACTTCAGGAAGAGGTCACGCTCTATGTCGAAGCATCAGTAAAAAACCGGAAAGGAACAGATCTTGAAACTGCATACTCCGCCAGGCTTGATTTCACTGCCATCAACCCGGGGATTCAGCTTACCGGAGACGGTATAATCCTCCCTTCTTCACAAAATCTTATCTTCCCGTTCAGGGCAGTAAACCTCAAAGCCGTCGATCTGAAGATAATCAAGATCTTCGAGAACAATCTCCCGTATTTTCTCCAGGAAAATGATATTAACTCCGGCTATTATGTAAAGCGTTTCGGACGTCCGGTTTATGCGGGCAGGATCGACCTGACCTCTGGGACAGGTCCCGGTGCCGGTTCATGGAACCTTCATACAATAAACCTTGCCGATTATATAAATGTTGAACCTGGTGTATTATATAAAGTGCAGCTTAGTATGCGGAAATCATATTCTCTTTCTGGCTGCGAGCTGACCCAGGAGGAGAAAAGGTATGAAGAGCTGCTTCAGCAGGCACTTGAACAAAGCAGTACCAGCTGGGATGATTCTGATAATTATTACGATGATGATGAATCATCGATCTATTATTCTGCAGGATTCCGGTGGGAGGACCGGGACGACCCCTGCAAAGAGGCATATTATAGTCCTGATAAAAACGTATCCAGGAACATCCTGGCATCCAATATCGGACTGATAGCAAAAAGAGGAGAAGACAACATCCTTCATGTGATCGCAAACGACCTGATAACTGCCCTGCCGGCAAGCGAGGTTACGATAGAAGTCTATGACTACCAGATGCAACATCTGATAAGCGGTTCCACAAAGGAGAATGGAACAATTTCTCTTCTCTGTAACAGGAAACCGTTCCTGCTTATCGCAAAAAAAGACAAAGACCGTAATTATCTGAAAATAAATGACGGATCGGCTCTGTCGATGAGCTCCTTTGATGTTTCCGGAACAACAGCAGAAAAAGGTATCAAGGCATTCATTTATGGTGAAAGGGATGTCTGGAGACCAGGCGATTCAATCTACCTGTCTGTTTTCATAAAGGACATGAAGAAAGAGATGCCTCCTGAGCACCCTGTACAGTTTGAACTTATTAATCCTCTTGAACAGCGTGTTGACAACCAGATCCAGAAGCATAAAGGCAATAGCCTGCTTGTCTTTTGCACACGAACCGCTCCTGATGCTGTTACAGGAAATTACAGGGCTGAGGTAAAGATAGGCGGGGCAACATTCACAAAAAGGATAAGGATCGAAACTCTAAAGCCGAACCGCCTGAAGATCAATCTCACCTTCCCCGGAGAGATCCTCGGAGGTGAAAGCACAGGAAGCACCGGATCACTTAATGTCAAATGGCTCAATGGCTCAATAGCATCAAACCTGAGCACATCTGTAGAATACCTCCTTAAACATACGAAAACGGAATTTGAGAAATACAGCCAGTATGACTTTGATGATCCGGCCAGCCAGTTCTATTCCGAAACAGTGAATATCTTCGATGATAAAGTCGACGGATCGGGGAAAGCTGCGATAAAGTTCTCACCCCGACGGGAATTGAATGCTCCCGGTATGCTGAATGCTGTCTTCACTGCAAAAGTTCAGGAACAGGGTGGTGACGAAAGCATCGCACAGTTTACATATAAATATGCCCCTTACCCTGTCTTCGTGGGAATAAATCTTCCCGGACTGAAAGGCAAGAACAGGATACTTTTCACGGATACCGAAAATGAGGTCAGGGTGGTTACCCTCGATGAAAAGGGAAGGCTGTTGAATTCACAGGTTGAGATGACTGTTTACAAACTGTCATACCGCTGGTGGTGGGAGTCAGATGAAGAAGATCTCGCATACTACATTGCAAACCAGATATACAAGCCCGTAATCAGGAAAACGGTGATGACCAGAAACGGAGAAGGCAGCTTTACCTTCAGGATAGATAAGAATGAATGGGGAAGATATCTTGTGAGAGCCTCGGTTCCTTCGGGTCATGCAACTGGCAAGATGCTTCTTGTTGACTGGCCCTGGGAATATGGAATGAAAAACAACGCCGAAGGCGCCACTCTTCTTGCAATCAGTACAGATAAGGAGAAATATAACCCGGGAGATGAGGTAAAATTATCTTTCCCCACTCCGGAGAATTCAAGGGCAATTGTTTCGCTTGAAAATGCAACAGGAGTACTTGATAAGATCATGGCTCCGGCAACAAAGGGTAATACCGAAGTCCGCTTCAGGGTTACACCCGAAATGGCACCGAATGTATATGCATATGTAACAGTCATCCAGCCCCATAGCCAGACTGTCAATGATATGCCTGTAAGGCTTTATGGTGTAGTTCCCGTTATGGTCGAGGACCCCGGGACAAGACTCACCCCGCAGGTGCAGGTTGCCTCTGAGATACGCTCACAGAGACCATTTGAGATCAAAGTAAGCGAAGCAAACAAGAAGCCAATGACATATACGCTTGCTGTTGTTGATGAAGGACTCCTTGATATCACCGGCTTCAGGACCCCGGATCCCTGGAACTATTTCTATGCCCGCGAAGCGCTTGGTGTACAGACATGGGACCTTTATGATTATGTCCTCGGTGCTTTCGGCGGGACACTTGAAAGAGTTCTGGCCGTAGGGGGTGATGAAGCTTTAGTCGACCGTGCCGCCACCAAGGCTCAGAGATTCATTCCTGTAGTTAAATTCCTGGGACCTTTTACTCTGCAGCAAGGCAAAACAAAGACTCACACTGTTATATTACCACAGTATACCGGATCAGTCAGGGTGATGGTGATTGCAGGAAGTGATAAAGCATTCGGTGCGGCAGACAAATCCGTACTTGTAAGAGACCCACTGATGGTGCTTGTCACTGCACCAAGAGTAATCAGTCCGGGAGAAAAAGCAGCTTTGCCCGTAACAGTTTTTGTTCAGAAGGATGGTATCCGTGATCTTACACTTAAAGTTGAAGGAAACGATCTTATCAGCTTCGATAAGACATCAATGAATATTACAACGACAGGAACGGGTGAAACAGATTCTGAATTCTCATTCACGGCAGGCGATAAGACAGGGACTGCGACGATAAAGGTAACCGCCACCGGTGGAGGTGAAACTGCTGTATATGATATGCAACTCGAGATCAGGAATCCTAATCCTCCTGAAATAAGATCGGAACTAAAGATCCTAAGTGCAGGAGAAAAATGGGAATCATCATTTGAGTCATTCGGCATAGAGGGGTCCAATTCAGCACGTATTGAGGTTTCATCACTGCCTTCAGTCAATCTTGAAAAACACCTTGATTATCTTCTAAGCTATCCTCATGGTTGTACGGAACAGATAACCTCAACAGCTTTTCCGCAGCTCTGGCTGACGGAAATCAGCGGTAAAAAAACCGGTGCGACAGAAGAGTCTGCGGTAAATATTAAAGAGGCAATAAGTAAACTGCTGTCGAGGCAGATGTCGAATGGTGGTCTGGCATTATGGCCTGGTTCCTATCAGCCTGATAACTGGGTTACCTCCTATGCCGGACATTTCCTGCTTGAAGCTGAACGCAAAGGATACATTATTTCTTCCGGGTTCATTCAGAAATGGACCAGCTATCAGAAGAGGACAGCGAGAGAGTGGCGTTTCGATAACCGGCACAAATATTCCTGCAACGATCAGGCTTACAGGCTTTTTACACTGGCACTGGCCGGACAGCCCGACAAGGGAGCAATGAACAGATTGCGGGAAACCGATAATATACCCCGGCTTGCCAGATGGCTGCTCGCTGCAGCTTTTGCCCAAACCGGAAGACCGGAAGTGGCCGCTGATCTCCTTGACGTCAGAAATACTGACACGGAAAAAGAATATAATAATTACTTCTATGGAAGTCCCCTGCGTGATAAGGCAATAGTTTTATATACCCTCAGCCTGCTGAAAAATAAGGAAGAGTCTCTGCTCCTCGCCAGGGAATTATGCAATGAGCTTAATAAAGAGGGCTGGTACAGCACACAATCACTCGCATGGGGTTTGCTCTCATACATGAAATGGGTGGAAATGCAGCCTGAAGATAGCGGGGATGCAGCAAAAGTTGTTATCACTTACAACGGAGAAAAAGATGAACATACAATTGCTGCTAAGGAACTATGGACAAAAGACCTGAAAATGACCGGAGGGAATAATACGCTCTCTGTCGTCAACAATTCAGGTAAAACTGTTTATGCCACCCTTTTAAGAAAAGGCGTTCCCTTGCTTTCTGATGCTGCTTATGAAGAGAAAGGTCTCGGTATGAAGATTGATTATTTAACAATGGACCTCAACCGGTTCGACAATAGAAATATTACCCAGGGTACAGATTTTATGATGGTTGTGAAAGTCTCAAATAACACTTATTCACGGGTGGAAAACATAGCCCTTACACAGATGGTCCCGTCAGGATGGGAGATCAGGAATATGAGGTTGTTTGAATCAATCACCGGCATAAAAGAAAGTGAATATGACTACCGTGATATCCGGGATGACCGCGTGAATACTTATTTCAGTCTTAATACAGGTGAGACAAAGACATTCATCCTGATCCTTAATGCAGCCTATAAAGGTGAATTCTTCCAGCCTTCAATATGGGCTGAGGCGATGTATACCGAAAACTGCTATGCAAGGATCCCGGGTGCGAAAGTGAAAGTTACAGGTTTATAAATTGAGAAGGAAGACAAGGATAATGATTCTTGCAGCCGGGGTATTGATTACTCCGGTTTTGCTTTCTCCCCTGCCCAGGTTCCGGGCACCCTTATATACTGTTGTTGAAGCAGATAACGGAGAACTGCTCGGGGCAAGGATCGCTGATGACGGCCAATGGAGGTTCCCTCCCTCCGACAGTGTCCCGGAAAAATTCAAAAAAGCTCTCCTTACATTTGAGGATCGTTATTTCTACCGGCACCCGGGTATTAATCCTGTTTCGATTGTCCGGGCATTAATACTGAATATCAAGGCAGGCAAAATAGTCAGTGGAGGAAGTACAATAACTATGCAGGTTGCCCGCATAGCACGAGGAAATAAGTCGCGTACCTACACCGGGAAGATCATTGAGATGCTCTCCGCCCTGAAGTTGGAACTGTTCAGCTCAAAGAACAAGATACTCCGTACTTATGTGGCTAATGCTCCTTTCGGAGGTAACACCGTAGGTCTTGAAGCAGCCGCATGGCGTTATACAGGTAAATCCCCTGCCAATATAACATGGGCTGAAGCTGCAGCTCTTGCAGTACTTCCCAACTCTCCCTCGCTTGTCTTTCCCGGAAGAAACAAGGAGATCCTTAAAACCCGCCGCGATGATCTTTTAAGGAGCTTATATAAAAGAGAGTTCTTTGATTCACTTACTTTAGTCCTGGCTCTTGATGAGCCTCTGCCCGGAGAGCCGGAGTCATTGCTGGCAAGAGCTCCACACCTTACTGATTATTTCTTCGTGAAACAGAAAGGGCAAAGGATCAGGACTACAATAGATCCTGAAATACAGGACCGGGCGGCAGAGATCTTCAGGATACATCAGAAAGATCTCTCAGGTAATTTCATCAATAATTCAGCCGGCATAATCGCTGATGTTGAGACAGGAAATGTTCTTGCTTATATCGGGAACTGTTCAACTGAAAAACCCGGTGATCATTCAGGAGATGTTGATATTATCCGGTCACTGCGCAGTACCGGAAGTATTCTGAAGCCGATCCTTTATGCCGGGATGCAGAATTCAGGCCGGATACTGCCCGATGCACTTATTCCTGACATACCATCCCATTTCCCCGGCTTCACACCAAAGAATTTTGACATGTCATTCAGCGGAGCTGTCCCGGCCTCATTTGCACTCTCACAATCCCTTAACATCCCGGCTGTGAAGATGCTCCAGGATTTCAGCCCGGAGCTTTTCCTTAACCTACTTAAAAGAACCGGATTTACATCTTTCAGCAGAACAGCTGATCATTACGGACTCTCTCTCATACTTGGCGGAGGAGAGACTTCACTGTGGGAACTTACAGGTGTTTATGCTTCATTGTCAAGAACACTTAAGACATATAATTCAACAAATAAATATTATAAGGAGACTTATCATCCGCTCAGACTGGTGAAAGGAAAAAATGATGAAGCATTTGAGACTGAAGAAAGTGATCCTCCGCTTTCAGCCTCAGCAATATGGCTTACATATGATGCTTTGAAAAAAGTGAACAGGCCGGAAGGTGAATCCGGATGGCAATATTTCTCTTCTTCAGGTAACATTGCCTGGAAAACAGGCACAAGCTTTGGTTTCCGCGACGCATGGGCCCTTGGCACAACTCCGGGATATGTCATAGGTGTATGGGCTGGCAATGCCGATGGTGAAGGCAGGCCCGGACTGACCGGGATCTCGGCTGCTGCTCCTATACTGTTCGATCTCGTCAACTTGATGGGATCAGTCCCCTGGTTCTCCGAACCATCAGAAGAGCTTACAATGATAACTGTCTGTAAAAGAAGCGGGTACAGGGCCGGACCTGATTGTCCGGAAACAACAGAGATCCCGGCCTGTATAAGCGGGCTCAGAAGTGAAGTGTGCCCTTATCATAGACTGATCCATCTTGACAAGAGCGGTAAGTGGCAGGTCAACGCAGGCTGTGCGCCCCCCGGAGAAATAAGAAATGAACAATGGTTCGTGCTGCCACCGGCTATGGAATACTTTTACAGGCTAAGACATCCGGAATATGAAGTGCTGCCGCCATTTGCCCCCGGCTGCAGTCCCGGGAAAACGATACCTGTAATGGAATTCATCTATCCTTCACCGGGAATAAAAATATTCATCCCCCGCGATCAGACAGGATCACTGACAAGAGTGATCCCGGAAGTAGCTCATCGTAATCCCTCAAAAAAACTGTTCTGGCATCTTGATCAAAAATATATCGCAACTACAGTATCCGTTCATCAGATTGAGATCATTACAGAACCCGGCGACCACATACTTACTGTTGTTGACGAGGACGGCAATACAATTAAATGCGGATTCAGCATCATCGGTGCTGTAAAATGATCCAAAAAACAGTATTTTTGACATTTTTGAAAGAGATGGATCCTGATGAAATGTTCCCGGTTGTTGACGATACCGGCAGGGAGATAGGCCTGGCTCCGAGAAGTGTTTGCCATAATGGAAAAAGCAAACTGCTGCATCCCGTGGTGCATTTCCATCTGTTCAGTGATCAGGGGGAGCTTTACCTGCAGAAACGGGCAATGACAAAAGATCTTTTACCGGGAAAGTGGGACACTTCAGTAGGGGGACATATAAGTCCCGGAGAGAAAACTGAAGATGCCCTAAGAAGGGAAACTAAAGAAGAACTTGGGATCAATATCCTCGATTTTAAATTCAGAAAGAAATATATATGGGAATCGCCACGAGAAAGAGAACTCGTTTATTCATTTACAGGCACTTCAAAAGACATACCGGTAATATTTAAAGATGAGATTGACGAGGGAAGGTTCTGGACACTTGATGAGATTGAGGAAAATCTCGGGAAAGGTGTTTTTACTCCGAACTTCGAATTTGAATTTGGAATGCTCTTTAAAGATCAGGCCGACAGTTAATGAATACCGCATTAAATGGCAGAAATTTGCATACGTGTTTTTTTTTTATTATCTTTAGTGAATAGCCTTCTTTTATGACAGATACGGTCAGGATATTAATTTTAAAAAACCAGGTGGAAGCCAGCCTTCTGGACGAGATACTGAAGGAAAGAGACATCCCCCATATCATTAAATCGTATCACGATCTTGCCTATGATGGATTGTGGCAGACGCCGACAGCCTGGGGTCAGCTTGATGCCCCGGAGCAGTATAAAGAAGAGATCCTGAAACTTTATGAGGAAATGTCGCTGCCGGAAAACCTGTCTGAAACTATCCGGCAGGAATAGGTTTTCCTTTACAATTCATCGTCCTGTCTTGTAATATCCCTTCTTTCCATCCTGCGAATAAGGAAAAAGCTTATTAATCCAATAATCATCATCCCAAGGAGAAAAAGCGGATAGGCTAATTTCCAGTTATCCTGTCCGGTCATCATTGTCCATTCCGACATTCCCCCAATGCTTGCAAGTAAGGTAAGAGGCATGAATATTGTCGCTATAAGTGTCAGACGTCTAACCGAGTTATTAGTCTTGTTCGACATTTTTGTCATCCGGTTGTTAAGCATAGATGTATATAGTTCCATCAGGTTGGTGGCAATTTCCCTGTTGGTCTCGGTAAGCTCAAAGAATTTTGTCAGGTGATCATAAATATCCCTGAAATGGAAAATCGCTTTATCTTGTATGAAGGGACAATCCTGCCTGCATATCTTAACAAGTATCTCCCGCTCATGAAAAAGGCTTTTCCGAAGGTTTACCAGGTCTTTTTTCAACTTCAGTAATTCGGTCGGCTGAAATTTCTCAGGGGAATCAAGTATCTCATCCTCCGCTATCTCCATTTCATCTTCTATTGCTTCAAAAGCCTGAAGTTTTTCATCTACAACATAATCAAGAACTTTATGCATAAGAAAAGCCGGACCGGATTTTGCCATTCCCGGTTCACTCTCAATAATGTTTTGAATATTGTTCAGCGGTTTCCTGCCTTCAGAATTAATGCCGCTTACAGTTATAAGAAAATCTTTCCCTATGAAAAAATCAACCTCATCAATGGACAGGGTTTTATCGTGATAGTTGAAAGAATTCGTTATTATAAAGGTATTGTTCGGGAAATGTTCGATCTTGGGTATCTGCTTGGTATCAAGGCAGTCCTCGACCGACAGCGGATGAACCCCCATTGTATCGACAAGTGAGTGCAGTTCCTGCATCGGGGGATTATAGAAATTCAGCCAGATGAATCCCCCCTCCCGGAGAGCTTCAATAGCATCTTCAGCACTTTTAAGTCCGTAAAAAAGACCTGTGGGAGTAAAATGATAGAATTTTGACTGGGGCATGATAATTAATTTGAATTCCTTGATAAAATCATTAGTTAAAATTACAAAAAAGTTTCCTGCGATCTGATTGTATTTTTTTTGATTTCATCAGATAATTTTATAACCTTAGTGATCTGAATTTCCAGAGGTAAGGGTTAACAGGGTACAGATGGATTCGCCACAAATTAAAAGATCGCTTTTCATACTTAATCCTCATGCCGGTGTTCTGCCTGTAAAGCTGATCCTTTCAAAGGAACTCCTGAGGCGAAAGAATGAGCTGACCTGTTTCAGATCATTAAGCATTGATGAATCTGGAATACTTATCAGACAGGCATTCAATAAGTACGATTTTTTTGTTGCAGCCGGAGGAGATGGAACCGTAAGGAGTGTAGCCAAACAGCTAATCGGGACAGATAAGATCCTGGGAGTCCTTCCAATGGGGTCGGGAAACGGATTTGCCAGGGAATTCGGATTCAGACCGATCATCCGCTCACTGTTGTCAGACATAACAAAAGCCGGATGTCTTACAGTGGATGTGATTGAGCTGAACGATCATATGTGCCTCAATGTAGCCGGTGTCGGCCTGGACAGTTTTGTAGCTCACTCTTTCGAGAAATCAAGAACGCGGGGATTCTGGCTTTATGCCCTGATGACACTAAAGAATTTTGCAAAGATGAAGCCCTTCCTTGTCGAGATACAGATAGAAAATCAGGAACCCTTCTCCGAGGAAGTCTTTGATCTTACAATCGCCAATACAAGACAATTCGGTTATAATGCGTTTATCGCTCCCGAAGCCAAACCAAATGATGGCATTATTGATATTGTCATCCTAAAACCATTCCCAAAGATCCTTGCCCCGTTAATTATCTACCGGCTTTTCAGGCGAACAATTAAAGACTCGAGATACGTTAAATATCTAAAAACGGGAGAATCCTTCATAATCAGGACAAAAGAAAAAAGATACCACATCGATGGGGATCCTTTTGAGATGGAAGGTGAAATAAATGTCCGCATACGCCGTAATGCCCTCACAGTGCTTAAAACAAAACGCAACAAATTCTGATACAGCTTTCTCAAAACTACACGGCATAATAAATGAGGTGCGGACCCCTCCGCACCTCTCCTAAAACCCACTGCTCTTAAAGGTATTCAGGATATGCAAATAACTCTGTTTTACAGCTATTTATTTAAGAGTAAATGTAATTGGAACCATATAAAACACGTTCACCGGTTTTCCGCCAAGAATACCGGGCTTCCATCCGATCAGCTGACTAACTACCCGTTTTGCTTCAGCATCAAGAAGAGGGTCCACTCCTTTCAATACTTCAATATCCCTTACATTCCCTTCACTTGTCACAATAAATCTCACTATTACCCTGCCCTGTATGCCTGCTGATTTTGCCTCCTGAGGGTATCCCGTATTCGATGCAATAAAGTTCAGTAATTCCACATCCCCTCCGGGATACTGAGGCATTTCTTCTGCCATTAAATATGCTTCAGTTCCTGAAGCTGATTTTTGCAACTGATACTGTCCTGCGGGTGGTTGGCCAGTCGCAGCAGACGGTGATGGAGGTTTTGTCTGAGCCTGTGCTGCCGATGGATCAATGCCGAAAGAAACCGGCACCATATACCATACAGGGACAGCTTTGCCTCCCTGCCGTCCGGGTTCAAAGCCTTTCAGGAGACTGACAACCCTGTAAGCCTCAGCATCAAGCAGGGGATGAACTCCTTTTAATACTGATATCTGTGTGGCATCCCCATTGGTGTCAACACAGAACCTGACAATTACCCTGCCGGTAATATTCTGTGCTTTTGCGTCTTCGGGATATTTTGCATTATCTGAAATAAATTTCAATAATGCTCCATCGCCTCCGGGGAACATTGGCATCTCTTCAACAACTACGAATGGCTCAGGTTCCTTATTTGCCTGTGCCTCTGTACTTTTCTTTTTTGTGGTGATAATAATCACCCCGTTTTTGCCTCTGTCTCCATACTTCTCTATTGCCTGGGTATCTCTGAGAACCGTCATTGATTCGACTGTCTGGACATCAATATCCGGCATACTCTTGTCACTTATCACTCCATCAATTATTATCAGGGGCTTCTCTCCGGTACCCCCCGGGAATTCCCTTCTTATCAGAGCCGGCTCCTTGTAATCAGGGTCCTTTAGCAGCTTAATTGACATCTCACTGTCGGAAACAGCCTTTATAAACTGAGTTTTATATCCTGCAAATGAAACAACAAGGAAAGAATTTTCAGGAACGTCAGAGATAGTGAATTTCCCGGAATTATCTGTCGTTACTCCGGTATAACTTCCCGTAATTACAATATTGGCACCTGCCAGAGGCTTGTTCTCTTCATTTATTACAAGCCCCTTAACAATGCCTTTTACAACATCCGGGACTATTATCTCAGAACTTTTATTTACGGTATTGGTGACATAGTTGTATTCAGGCACCGCGAATGCGTAAATAATTACTGCACAGACCGGCAGAATAAGTATTACTTTCATTTTCCTGTAAGGTGATGTTACGATTTTTTTCATCATTTCGAAACGTTTTTTGCTCAAAGAATAATTAAAGGAATTCGTGAGGCTGAACACGGGTGATGCCATCATCTGGTTTATAAGTGCCGCACGGTAATTTGCAGGACTTTCGGTTCGTTGCAGAGCCGCTTCATCAGCCAGATATTCATGATTCACTTTGATAAATTCCGTATACATCCACATAAATGGATTGATCCACTGAATTATACGAAGGAACTCAGCCAGTACCAGGTCGAACCAGTGTTTCTGTTTCACATGTACTATCTCATGATTCATGATCTCTTTAACTTCTCCGGCCTCAATGACAGGGTTTATGAACACATAATTGAAAAAAGAAAATGATACAGGGAAATGCCGCGACCTTATTAATTTGATATACTTGTCGTTTGTAACATTTTCTTTTCTTATGATCTTTACTATGGAGCCTGCATGTCTGAGAATACGGTATGCAAGAAAAAGTACTCCTGATATATAAAGAACCATCAGGATAAGCAGGAAATCAGTTGATTTGTCCGGGGTGGACTGTTGATCAGGAGTACTTATAGCCGGCCCTGCGACAGGGGTGAGATCGATCTGCGGAGCAGGTATATCTACCTGGTAGCGGACAGCGATCAGAGGAAACACTATGGAAACCACTAATCCTGATATCAGATACACTCTCTTTAACATAAAAAATCTCTCATTTCGCAGGAACAGAAGATAAACAAGTGCAAATCCTGTCAGCCATAAGGCTGATTTCAGGAGGTATGTGGCAAATGATTCCATTATTTCTTCCTTTTACTCTTTTTCATTTCATTCTTTGTATCCTCCATGAGTTCTTCCAGATCCTTGATGCTCATATCTTTCTCCCTTGCAAAGAATGAAGCAAGTGCCGGGAAAGAATTGTTGAAGTAATTTTCCATCAATCCAAACAGCTGGTGTTTCGAATATTCACTCTTTGATACCAGTGGATAATAGATATGCACATTGCTGTAAGCCCTGTGGCCAACAAAACCTTTTCTTTCGAGTACACGAACAACTGTTGAAACAGTGTTCCTTGCCGGTTTGGGATCGCTGAACCTGTTGCGGATATCCTTTACAAGTCCCTCTTCCATATCCCAGAGTATCTGCATTATCTGCTCTTCAGCCTTAGTAAGTCTCATACTTCTCATATTAATTGTTAATTATTAATTGTTAATTGCTAATTGTTAATTGTTAATTGTTAATCGCTAATTATTAATGTACCCTTTCCCATATTTCTTCAATTTTATATCCCTCAACGAGGTTTCCCGTAAGGAACAGAAGGTCTCCTTCAATTTTAATATTATATGCTGGTTTGCTCCCCAGATAAGAATCCATTCCCAGACCGAAATCGATAGACTCTGTATACGTATCATTATTTAAGGTATATGATCCTCCGGCTGATGAGTTTATCTTTTTCGTCAATTTAGAATAATGAACCCATAAAAAATGAGTGTCTGTTATCATTTTAATATACTCCATGTCTTGTGGCAAAGATGAAAACGTTTTGGAAGTACCGTATTTAAACATTTTCATTTGCCAGGTACCGGTGATTGATTTATTAATCGTTCCGGGAGCTTTTTCAATCCTGCTTACTGAACAGTCTGTAAGCAGGGCAACTGTCATTATGGACAAGAAAACGATCGATAAGAGTCCTTTTTTCATATTTTCTTTCATAATAAAAATTAGTATTAAGGATCAGGTTTCTGTAAAATACATACAACAAATATATGACTATTATTTTAGTCGTGCAAGTTTTTTTGAAGAAATTTGACTACTATTTTAGTCTTTTTTTATTTAAGCATATAAAACCATAGCCAAATCCCTTATATTTTTCTTATGAAGCTATACCCAAATCCCTTAATCTATACCTTTGAATCCATACCCAACTCCTTACTCTTAAGGCTAACTAATCTTTATACACATCTTTCTTTTATTCTCTGCAGAAATGAGGAGATCCCTCACTCGTCAATCCTTCGTAAATCTCAGTGAAGATTCGTTTCGATGAAATCCCTTATAGTATTTGTGGAATGGGATGGAGATTCTTCACTCGTCAATCCTTCGTAAGCTCAGGATTGACTCGTCCAGAATGACACGGCCTCTTTAGGGATAAGGGGGAATGAGGAATCGATCCCGACTTGTCGGGAGAGCTCACCGAAGGTAATCTCCAGCCTATTACAGAAGTGTATTAAAGGATGTGTATAAAGGGTAGATACCTTGAGTAAACGGTAATTGACCCGGATACAAAGCCCTGATAAGGGCTTAATAAAGCAGTCATGAAATGACTGAATATGAATAACCTCCGGTGCAACCGGAGGTAAGGGCATCTCTCCTGATGTAAGCCCTTCTCTTAGCCTTAAGTGAAGGGGGCAGGGGGATGAGTTATTGAACCAGTCCAGAAGGCAGGGGAATGAGTTCTTTACCCCTTTATCTTAGCCGCCCAGTCAGTTACCGACGGATTCTTACCATCCGGGAAAACAGGTATTACAAGTTTCCCTCCTTCATCAGCCTTTATAATGACCTGATCAAACCACTCCCCCGTCAGAGTATTATACCATTGAAAGGAATAAGACCGACCTGGCACAAAACCGGTAACTTCAGGCATAACCGACTGGTTCTCAAAATAAAGAAGTGCAAGATCCTTATCTTTTGTACGCATCATATAAGCCCACCCGTCAAGTCCCCGTTCAGGGCTGCCCGGCGCTTTCTGAGGATGCAGATAAGTATGACATGGCTCCAGTGCCTGATACCTGCCTCCTTCCGACAGTATGAACTCAGCCAGATGCTGCATGTAATTAGCTGACTCGTATTTTAAAGCTTCCCAGATATGAGGACGCATTCCTTCGGGCTCGCCCGTTGAAGTAATGTCGTATGCCGCGGTCCCATGAACATGCCCGGAAAGACCTCCTGACAACACCGAGCCATACATCTGAGCCCTGGAAAAATAATTATCCCTGACGGAATTGGCAGGAGGACGCTCATTATTTGGTTTATTGATCTCATGGTTCCATCCTGTATAGTATGGTTCGAAATTTATCGCCGGATATGCAGGTTTCAGATTGAAAAGTGTGTCAAGGGCCCCGGAGACCCTGTGATCGCGCGGCTTATTGCCCACACTGTGCATCGTCAGCCAGGGACATTGCTTATCATGTCCGAACTGCCTGTAAGTCGAATTATTAATAAGGGTGGTATGAGGCTGCCCGAATGGTAACGGCCCGTATTTGTCAAGATGATAGGTGAGAACTTCATTGAACTCATCAGCGGTGAGACTGTATTCTTTCGGTATCCAGTCGAGATGGATCCCGCTGAAAAGTATGTTATATGCACCATATCTCGAAATGAGATACTGAATAAACCTCGAATATGATTCGTTGAAATCGAAATATGCTTTCCATACCGGACAATTATCCCTCCTCACCGATTCGAGAAGCGGTACAAATCCCACTTCAGAAAGGAAGCTCATTTTCTTGTCCAGGCTCTGAAAATATTCAGGAATTATCTTATCAAAATCGGCGATCCCCTTGTGTGTCTCCGACATCTTAAAGGGTTTATTGCCGAGCTCATCACGCATATCTTTCGATGTCATCCTGCCATCCTCAGTCAGATAATCGAATTTCTCCCAGGCATTCCTGACGAACAACCCCTTGTCATCAGCATAGGTATTGGCATTGCCGTCGGCTTCCCAGTTTGGATAGCAGGATATCATACTGACAGAATTAAATCCCTGCTTTTTCCTGTATATGACCGCATCTTCAAATCCTATCCCTGGTCCCGGCACATAATTATCTGGCGAAGCTGCATTTCTGAATGGCAGTCGCCAGGTGGTCCCTGCAAGCCATGTGTCTCCTTCCATAAAGAAAGGCGTTCCATCAGCGTATTGCAGGGCGTGACCATTTGCTGACGCCCTTATAAAACCTCGGCGGTTGGGGTTCTGAAGTAATTCTGCATCAGTCCAGTCAACAGCATTAAACTTTCCTGAATGGCCGTTCAACCCTTTATCCTGAGGCTGATTAGAACCACTTGCCCATTCCCATTGGCCTGGTTTGGTTGCTACAATACGAAAACGGAAAGTGTTCCCTCCGTCCCAGAAGCCATAGATCCTCTTTGAGAAGTCCGGACCCTTCAGATCCACCCAGCAGGTAATATCGGTATAATAATTATTGTATACGCCATCGGCATTGAGAGTTATTTCCTGCATTTCCCACACATGGATTTTCCCGGTGTTGTCTTCCGGGGAACCTCCATTGTGATTGCAGGCAAATAAAATCAGTATGCCCGGGATAATGAAGACGTAGCTTAAAAATTTATTACAATTCGTCATAGTATAAGGATTCTGTTTATTTTTTACTGATCAATTCAGAGCAATACCTTACCATCTCAATAACATGATCCTGGTTTTCAAACTTAAGCCTGTTCTTCTTTATGTATGCTTTTAATTCCTCAGCATTTTCAGGGAACAATTTCAGGAATTGCCTCTCAGTTTCAAAGCTTATTGTTTTATTTATCCAATAAATTAATTTAGTATCCACAACATAATCAGGTGGTATTTTAAGATTGTAATTTGTTCCCGACGAACTTATATTGGCATAAGAAGTTATAGCTGATGTAAGCGATTTACTTCCGTACCCTGCATCCCTGCCTACAGGCTTTAGCTCGCTTTTAGTCTGACAGTAAAGAGGCATGTCACCTCCTTTAAGAACCTCATAGAAAGCTTTCCCTACCGGGATGAATTTGCGGTTCTGAATAAAAACAGTATCAACCTGACCCGGATTAACCATATCATATATATCACTGCCAGACATATAAACCATTGTTTCAGTAAGGGAATTATAATTCATTAATAAATTCTGGACCTTACCTGTTTTCATAAGGACTTTAGAATCATGAAAAGCCGGAAAGAGAAATTGCGGCTGCGGTTCCCGGGCCTCACCCTGACCAGACAGGAATCCTGTATTACCTGCCACAAAGCAGGTCCACAGGATTATATTTAAATAAGTTTTAATTGATTTTTTCATCGTTTTTTCTGAATAGTTCCATAAAGTTAACTTTTTTTAACTGAAAAACCATTACCGAATGTAAAAGCATCAGTTTAAACGGTTTGACACGGCCGGAAAACCTGAACTCAGGTCAGCTTTTAGCTTAATTGCACCAATTTCATGATAATTACCTTCAATAAGAAAAATGTATGATAAAAGTCAAAAAATCAACAAAAAAGATTACTACATTTGACCTTTATGAGAATCCACAGGATTATGATCAGAGAATTATCCGGGGATAACAAAAACTTAACCAAAACTTTATGATATGAAAAACATTTCAAGACGCAAATTCATCCAGAACACAGTCGTTGGAGCTACCGGTCTTACGATGCTGCCAATTCTGCAGAGCTTCAAGCCTGGGCCTAACGACACAGTCAGATTAGGTTTTATCGGACTCGGGCAACAGTGCATGAACATTCTTAATGGTATGAGCAGGATACCAGGAGTACAGGTTGTTGCCGGAGCTGATGTCTATGGCATTAAAAGACAAAGGTTTGAACAGAGGGTAAAAGAGTACGCTAAAGCCAATAAACAAACTGCTTCAGTTACAACTTATACAGACTACAGGAAAATTCTTGACCGTAATGACGTAGATGCAGTGGTTATAACAACCCCCGACCACTGGCACGCTATGATTGCCATTGCTGCCTGCAAGGCCGGAAAAGACATCTACCAGGAAAAACCTATCACTTTCACAATCAAAGAAGGTAAGAAAGTTGCCGAAGCCGTCAGAAAATACAATGTTATTTTTGCTACAGGAAGCCAGCAGCGGTCCGACAGTAATTACCAGCATGCTGTAAATATGGTCCACAGACAGGCCATTGGTAAATTGACAAAAGTATGGGCTTATGTGGGTCCTGGACCTGATCCTTATAACCTTCCTGAACAACCGGTTCCAAAAGACCTCGACTGGAGTACATGGCTCGGCCCGCTGAAATATCTTCATTACAACGAAAGACTCAATCCGCCCATATCCCTCAGCCCTGTTAAAAATGAGACTTACTGGGGAGCATGGCGCTACTATAAAGAAACAGGTGGCGGTTATACCTGCGACTGGGGCGCTCATAACTTTGACATCGGCCAGTGGGGTCTGGGTAAAGACCACAGTGGACCTGTTCAGATCATCCCTCCAGGATATGAAGGTACTCAATACCTGACATTTGTTTATGATAACGGACTGGAAATGATCAACCAGCCTTATGATGACAAGAAGACCCTGGGTATAAAATTCTGGGGAAGCGATGGATGGATAAGCGTATCAAGAGGCAAGATTGATGCTTCTGATCCTTCCCTTCTTCCTCCTCAGGATGTAAAACCCGATCCGGGATTATATGAAAGAAGCTCGCTGCATGTTGAGAACTTCATTCAGGCAGTCAAATCACGCCGCGATCCTATCGCTCCCGTTGAAGTTGGAATGAGAACCTGTACTACATGCATTCTCGGAAATATTGCAATTGAACTTGGAAGACCTGTTTACTGGTCGCCTGAAGTACAATATTTCGTCAATGATCCTGATGCCGAAGTATGGTACCACAGAGAATATAACAACGGATACCAGTTGTAGTTTACAAGCCTTTTAGGCGGACGACTATTATACCTGACAACCTGCGACAGATACGCCGATTTCTGTCGCAGGTTTTTTTTAACCATATATGATATCCTGTATAAAAATCTCTATTGATTTTTTTTACTTGTACCTTTATACTTACTAACCCGTTTGGATTTCTATGAAACCCTGTCAAAAAACACTGCTAATTATGGTAATGATCTCCTTTTCAGCCCTTACATACAGGTGTTCAGATAATGTTAATATATGGATGGTCGGAGACTCGACGATGGCTGACAAGAAACCTGATGCTGCCCCGGAGACAGGATGGGGGATGATAATGCAGGAATTCTGTAATGAAAAAGCAACTGTCAGAAATCATTCACTCAACGGAAGAAGTTCGAAAAGCTTTATTACCGAAGGTCACTGGGCCAGGATCCTTGACAGTTTGGAAAAAGGAGATTATGTAATTATACAGTTTGGCCACAATGATGAAAAACCTGATACTGCACGTCACACCGACCCTTTCACAACATATAAGCAAACTCTCAGGAAATACATTGACGACACACGATCAAAAGAGGGTGTTCCCGTTATCTGTTCCTCAATTGTGCGAAGGCATTTTGATAATGCCGGAAATCTCAGGGATACCCACGGGGAATATATAACAGCTGCGCGTGAGATTGCTGAAGAAACAAATACCGCATTTATTGATATGGAAGCCCTGACCAGGAAAATGGTAATTGAAGCTGGTCAGGAAAAATCAAAAGAATTCTTCCTGTTCTGTGCACCCGGAGAATTTGAGAACAGGCCTGAAGGCGCCCGGGATTCAACCCATCTGAGCGCTTATGGTGCAAGGAAGGTCGTAGGATTATTCGCAGAACGCGTTAAGGAACTAAATCTGACTCTCGCCGGCTTGCTGAGATAGATCTCCGGTTTTTTACTCTGCCATTTTTCTTGAAATGAGAAAATTCATGGGATAATTATATCATTAAATGTATTAAATTAGCTCTGTTAACCATTAATCTGATCTAAAACCGTGAAAAGCAAATCTTTTGTTCTGAAAAGAACAACAATCAGTGCGATATTTGTTGTCGCAATTGCAACTTTTACCCTTATCTCCTGTCAGAGTGTCAATACCGAAAAAGAAAGCAGTTATGGTGAAGACAGGGCTCTTATTGAAGACCTCCAGGCGCGTTATATGTTTGCGCTGGATAATAAGGACTACGATACTTATGTGGGAACCTTTACTGAAGATGGCATTCTGGATATTGGTGAAGGTGAATGGAAGGGCCGTGATTTCATAAAGAAAACACTGGAAGCTATCCCTGAACGGGAACCACTGACTAAAGACACAACTCTTCATCGTGCGACCGGAAGACATAACATTACAAATATTGTTCTGAAGATTGAAGGTGATACTGCATGGGGAAGGGCCTACTGGTTTCACTTATCCAATGATAATCCGCAGCGTGGAGGAGTTGTGGATAATTATGGCCATTATGAGGATGTAATGGTAAAAGTCAACGGGCAGTGGTTATTCAGCAAGCGGAAAATCTTTAATGAGCAGATAAAGAAATGGGCTGCTCCGGCAGGAAATCCTGCCTGGTAAACTGAGTATTTTCTTTGGGCTAAAGCTCCATTTCAGGAGTATCCCTGCTTGCAGTTGGCTGAAGTCAACTGCAATGGATTATCTCTTGGAACTGATCAAAATCTGGCTGCAGCAAATGGTAATCCAGAGGATTTTATAACTGGTACTTCAGGGGCAGACTGTAATCGATCAGTGACTTCCTGCCTGCCAGTTATAACCGATGGGGTATATTTCTGAGTTTACTTATCTGAAAATTATATTTCAAAATAATTTAGGTGCAAATTCTTTTAAACATCTCCTCCATGTAAGCCATTCGTGAGCTGTGCCCAGAGATTCAAAATAGATATTGTTTATTCCATTCTGGCGTAACAGGTCACTCATATTTTTTGCTCCCGGACCTTCTTCACTTCCAATGCCAATAAATAGTACTTTGACTTTTTTGTTGAATGAACCGGGATCAGTAAAAACTCCGTTATAAGCTGTTTTTAGCTCATTTTCCGAGATTCGTCCAGCTCCACTAAAACTTCCAATATAGCTGAACAAATTCAGATGAGTAAGAGCAATCTGAAATGTCTGGCGGCCACCCCATGAAAGACCGGCCATAGCCCTGTGTTCACTATCCGGAATTGTCCTGAAAGTTTTATCAATCATCGGAATCACGTCATTCAGCAAGACAGGTTCAAAGGTGGCACCAA
>Ga0208197_1000617_pt1 | contig 42949 bp, 52 predicted proteins | sample AD_JPNNA4_MetaG_FD_184444 | JGI IMG/M metagenome (GOLD analysis project Ga0208197, IMG submission 184444) | Active sludge microbial communities of municipal wastewater-treating anaerobic digesters from Japan - AD_JPNNA4_MetaG (SPAdes) (version 2) | ecosystem: Engineered > Bioreactor > Anaerobic...
TGGCGCTTGAGTTCAACAGCAAATACTCTGCGGTGTTTCATGGCAAGTTCCTTTCTCCCTCCATGAGGGATGATGGCTCCTGCCAACTACTCTAACATATTTTGTCCAATCCGGGGGGTGCAGTCCACGAGATTTTTTATGCAGCAAAAGTCTTTTGAGGCAGTTAATACTTTTCATATGAAAAGTATTAACTGCTTTTCTTAACGCAATCCATGGCGTTTTTTTTCTTCTTGTCCTGAACCGGACAAGCTGGTTTCACTCAGGTGGCAATACCCATGCGTGGCAAAAGCCAGCCCTGCAGGAAAAACCATCCGGCCAGAATTAAGAGAAATATGAATAAATCGGACATTGCTTACTCCTTTATTAAAGGGAAAGTCTGCAGAAACCGCCTTCCCTGATCCATTAATTCAAGTTCTTGCTCAGCAACGCCTCAAGCTGACTTTTAGACAACAAACCTATCTTTGTTTCCATTACTTCACCGTTTTTTATAAAAAGCAAAGTCGGTATGCTTTTGACGCCATATTGGGATGCAGTTGCCGGATTATCATCTACATTAACTTTGACGATATTTACCCGATCGTTATACTCCGTCGCCAGTTCCTCGAGAATCGGACCGATGGCCCGGCAGGGGCCGCACCACGGAGCCCAAAAATCGACCAGCGTGGGCTTCGATTCTTTTAAAACCAGTGTACTGAAATTACCGTCATCCGCGTGTTTTACAAACTCTGAATTGCTCATTTTTATTCTCCTTTAATATAATTTATTTTGTTTCTCCCGTTTGTCTATGGTAAAAACAATAAATTTTTATTTTTAATACACATAGATGTTTAAGATTTCATTGATCTGAATCAACGCGGGAGATTTTTTAATGGATATCAGCGGGCAAATAAAAGGCATTGTTCTGTTTCAGGGCGTCTCTCAAGAAAAAATTAAATTCCTGATTTCACAGTCCATGATTAGGAAATTTAAGCCGGGCGAGATGGTCATCGGTGAAGATGATTCCATCCGGTCTTTTTATGTGGTTATTTCCGGACAGTTGAAGCTCTACCGGAGTTCCGTTGATGGAAAAGAACAGACATTGCAACTGCTCGGACCGGGAGATCCGTTCGGCCTCTGCACTGCGTTTGCAACGAATGCTTTTCCGGCTAACGCTATGGCGATTGTCGAAAGCACCGTCCTCCTCATTCCCGGTACGGTTATGGAGGAGACGGCCCGTCAGGAACCGGCGATATTGTTTAATATCATTCAGATTCTTTCGCAGCGTCTCAAGGATTCCATGGAACTCATCGAATCGCTTGCTTTAAAGGAAATTCCCGGAAGGTTGGCATCTTTTCTTTGCCATTTATTACCCAAAGAAGATGAAAGTAAAAAAGCGAGCGTGGAATTGACCATTTCGCAGCGTGAGCTGTCCAAGATTCTGGGCGCCACACCGGAAGCGCTTTCCCGTGCGCTTAGAAAAATGGCCAATGACGGAATCCTTTCTACTGCCGGCCGCGTCATTACCGTTCTTAATCGCCAGGCCTTGGCTCAACTGGCAGAAGGCGAATAGAATTAAATTGTCCTACGCAGTGCCTGGGCAGCATTATGAATAATATCCCAAGCCGCGCTGAACGGTGGCGCGTAAGCCAGATCCAGATAACTGATTGCGTCCAGAGTCATACCTGCCCACAATGCGACGGAAAGCGTGTTGATTCTTCCCACCACATCGGCAACGCCAACCGCCTGCGCCCCAAGCAATTTGCCCGATGATTTATCGGCAGTCAGTTTCAGTCCGATTTTTCTCATGCCTAATGAGGGCGCCATGGCGCTTCCCCACGTGATATTGCTCAATGGAGTATATCCGGCGGCCAAAGCCTCTTTTTCCGAAAGTCCCGTTGCCGCGCATTCCAGGTTGAAAAGCCGGAAAGACTGAGCCCCGACAACACCTTCAAAGGTCAGTGGTCTGCCGCCGATGTTTCGTCCTGCCACACGTCCCTGTTTGTTGGCAATATCTCCGAGCGGAATATTGACCCAAGTTTTACTGACTTTGTGAAAGGATTCACAGCAGTCGCCCACCGCATAAACATTGGGCATGGATGTCTGCTGGGCAAAGTTGACGGCGATGGCTCCCGTTTTTCCAATTTTCAAATCGATGGATTTTGCCAATTGTGCATCCGGCCGGACACCGATTGCCAGCAGCACCATATCCCCTTCGAAAGCCCCCTGATCTGTATTGACCCTTAGGGATTGCTCCGAACCTTTTTCAATGGCTTGGGCGGCGGCATTGGTCACAAATTCCACCCCATGGGCCTGAAGTTCTTCCAGCATCATGGAAGAAAGCGCCGCATCCCAGCGGTTGGCCGGCAGCGCGTCTTTGTGAATGATGGTTGTGGAAATTCCAGCGGCGTGAAGTGCTTCGCTCATTTCCAGACCGATAAAACCGCCGCCGACAATTACCACACGCTTCGCATTCTTCTCCTTCAACCAGGTTTTGATATTGATCGCATCTTCCAGATTCCTCAGTGCATAAACACCGGGGAGATCGATGCCTGTCATGTCCGGAACGATGGCTGATGTTCCCGTGGCCATCACCAGGATTTCATAGGGAAACTGACGTCCGTCTTTCAGATCAATAACATTCTTGCGTGAATCAATGTTGATGACTTCCGCGTCAAGTTGAACGTCGATACCATCCCGGTTGAACCTTTCCGGTGTTCGTGCAACCAGCTTGTTATGATCTTTGATCAGATCGCCAATATAATAAGGAGTCGGACATGACGCGTAAGAAACAAATTTTCCCTTTTGCAAAATGGTCACATTCAAAGACGGGTCATTGCGTTTGGCTTCGGCCGCTGTGGAAGCGCCACCGGCCCCTCCGCCTATAATCAATAAATTTTTGCCCATATTTTCCTCCTGTTCATTGTCTTTAGTACAGTAATTATGGTCTATAAGATAAATATTTAACGGCAAAAAATCAAGCATCATCATATATTTGCCATTATTTTCTAAATAGTGGGAAATTTAATTCTTGACAAGTTATGAGCATATGCCTATTATTATCTGCAGGGAGCAAACAAGCAAAAATGCCCAGACCAAAATGTCGCCGCAATGTTTGCGGCATGCCAGATAAAAATTATTTTAAGCCACGTGGAATACCGACAGTGGATTTGGAAGAAATTATTTTGACACTCGATGAATTTGAAGCAGTTCGTCTGGCGGATTATGAACAACTTTATCAGGAAGAAGCCGCGGCCAGAATGAATATTTCCCGCCAGACATTCGGCAGAATCATTGACGCGGCTCACCAGAAGATAGCCGATGTTCTGCTCAACGGAAAAGCATTGAAGATCGAGGGCGGAGAAGTTTCTTTGAATGAATCCAAACCCTGTTGCAAAGCCAAAAGACGCAGGGCCGGTACAAATAATCAATAATTTTAAAGGAGAAAATTATGAAAATCGCATTACCATCTTACCAGAACCGGATTGACGAACATTTCGGACATTGTGAGTATTTCACTGTATTTACAATCGATGGCCAGAAAAAAATAACAGCGGAAGAAAAAATCTCCTCGCCTGCCGGTTGCGGATGCAAATCCAATATCGCCCAAGTCCTTGCCGAAAAAGGCGTGAAACTCATGCTCGCCGGCAATATGGGACAGGGAGCTGTCAATGTTTTAAATAGCCACGGCATTGATGTGCTGCGCGGCTGCTCCGGCGATGTTAAAGCTATTACGGAAAGCTGGCTTGCGGGAACACTCAAAGATTCCGGAATTTCCTGCGCCCAGCATCAGCATGGTTGCCAAGAAGGATGAAATCACAATTTAATTTTATGATATGAAATGAAATTAAATAATACCCACAATTCTTTGTCTCTCAATCTTATTGACGGGCAAAATATCATCCTCGATTCTATTGCCGATGGTGTCTTCACGGTCAATAAGGAATGGCGGATAACCTCCTTCAACAGGGCAGCGGAAAAAATAACCGGTGTTCCCAAAGAAGAAGCCATCGGCCAACTTTGCAAGGACGTTCTCAAAGCCGACATATGCGAGAAAAGCTGCTGTCTGCGCACCACGATGAAAACCGGTGATCCGATAGTCAATAAAAAGGTGCAGATTATTGACGCCGACGGTCGCAAGTTCCCCATCAGTATTTCCACCGCTTTATTGCGCGACAAAAAAGGCGTGCTGCTCGGCGCGGTGGAAACTTTCCGCGACATCAGCGTGGAAGAAGACCTGAGAAAAGCCATCAAGGGGAAATATTCTTTTTCCGATATCATTTCCAAAAATCATCAGATGCTGCAGCTTTTTGATATTCTGCCCGACATCGCCGATAGTGCCAGCACCGTACTCATCGAAGGAGAAAGCGGAACAGGCAAGGAACTGATCGCCCGCGCCATTCACAATTTGAGCCCACGCAAACGCCAGCCGTTTATCGCCGTCAATTGCGGCGCCTTGCCCGATACGCTGCTGGAATCCGAGTTGTTCGGTTACAAGGCGGGTGCATTTACTGATGCCAAAAAGGATAAGCCCGGAAGATTCCATCTGGCCGAAAACGGTACTCTATTTCTGGATGAAATCGGTGACATAACGCCGGCGATGCAGGTCAAACTGCTGCGGGTCATTCAAGAAAAAACGTTTGAACCCCTGGGTTCAGCAAAAAGCATTGAGCATAACGTCCGCATTATTGTTGCCACCAACAAAAATCTTGAGGAACTGGTGCGAGAGGAAAAATTTCGCGAAGATTTATTTTACCGGATTAACGTGTTTAGGATTAAATTGCCTCCTCTGCGCGAGCGCATGGAGGATATCCCTTTATTGTGTGAACATTTTATCAATCGCTTCAACGCACTTCAGAAAAAGAACATCACCGGCATCAGCCACGACGCGATGCCGGTTTTAATGAGATACAGCTATCCCGGAAATATCCGCGAATTGGCTAATATCATTGAAAGGGCCTTCATCCTGTGCAAAAATGGATTCATTGAAAAGAAACATCTGCCGGAATCGCTTTTTACCGCTGCCGAAAAAAAGATTGACAATGATGATGCTACATCTCTGAAAGATATGGAGAAAACCTATCTCCTGAAGGCTCTTGAGCAAAACGGCTGGAATTGCCCGCAAACAGCCAGACAACTGGGCATTCACAAAAGTACATTGTACCGTAAAATCAAATCGCTGCACATCACGTCGCCCGGATCATGACAAGAATGATGACAAAAGAGGTAAAAGCCACAGCATTTTTCAAACAAGGCTACAATTGCGCACAGGCCGTGTTGCTGGCATTTGCTGATGATTTAAAAATGGATAAAAACACCGTCATTAAACTGACCTCGTCATTCGGCGGAGGGATGGGAAGGCTCCGCGAGGTCTGCGGAGCGGTTAGCGGCATATTCATGGTCGCTGGTATGTTTTGGGGTTATACCGACCCGGACAACAATCGCGCCAAGGCCGAACACTATCGAAGAATACAAAAACTCGCCAGTCAGTTTAAAGAAATCCACGGCTCGATAATTTGCAGGGATTTGCTGGGTCTGACTGAAAAACCGGATAATCCCATCCCGGAATCAAGAACGGTCAACTACTACAAAAAACGCCCCTGTGTTCAACTGGTCGGCGACGCCACCAGAATACTGGAAGAAATGATCCGGCAGGAAGAAATTAAAGGCAGTGAATAAATATTTTAAATTGAATCTTTAACATAAATCACATGAGGACACACATCCACCTTGCAACCGCCATTTTCTTTCAGCATGGCTTCAAGGATATGATCTTTTAAGTTCACAAAACATCAAAGAGAGAAAACAACAATTCATCATATGACCATGATTAGAACATTAAAGGCCTATTCTGAAAAATCGATTGACTAACGCTTGATGAAATAATAATGACCCCGCATATCAATTAACGGAAAAATAATGAAGGAAAAGTATTTATATATAGAAACTTTCGGCTGCCAGATGAATGTGCACGATTCCGAGCAAATGGCTGCCCTACTCGCGGACATCGGCTACATGCTGACCAAAGATGCACAAAAAGCCGACTTGATTCTGATCAACGGCTGCTCCATCCGGGAAAAGGCGGAGCAAAAGGCGTTCAGTGAACTGGGACGTTTAATCAAATTAAAAGCGCAAAAGTCCGAATTGATAGTTGGTTGCGCGGGCTGTTTGGCACAGCATCTGGGCAAGCAAGTCTATAATAGAGTGCGTGATGTCGATCTCGTCTTTGGCACACACAATATTCATCGTTTACCGGAGATGATCACCGCCTGTCAACAGGAACGCAAGAAAATCTTGCGGACGGATTTTTCATCAAAAATCACTTCACTCAATATCTTCGCGCCTCCCCCTAAGGGTTCTATCAGCGCTTTTGTATCTATCATGCAGGGCTGTGACAATTACTGCGCATACTGCGTGGTGCCCTATCTTCGCGGACCGGAAATGAGCCGGACGCCGGATGATGTTGTTGATGAAATCCAAAAACTGGTCGGGCACGGCGTCAAAGAAGTAACCCTTCTGGGACAGAATGTTAATTCTTACGGGAAAAAACTGGAGCAGGACTGCAATTTTGTTTCATTAATTAAAAGAATAAATGAGATTGACGGTCTGGAAAGAATCCGTTTCACCACTTCGCACCCCAAGGATTTATCCGATGATTTAATGGCCTGCTTTGCGGAGATTCCGAAGTTATGTGAACATATTCATCTGCCGGTTCAGTCGGGATCCAATCGAATACTAAAAATGATGAATCGGGGATATACAGCGGATGACTTTCTGAAAAAAGTTGAAAAATTGAGACACGTCTGCCCGCACATCAGCATCACGTCCGATATCATTGTCGGATTTCCCGGTGAAACAGAAAAAGATTACCAGGCGACCATTGATTTAATGGAGAAGATCCGTTTTGACCTTCTCTTTTCTTTCAAATATTCCGCGCGCGCGGGAACAGCCGCCCAAAAGTTGACAGATGATGTTCCCAAGGATGAAAAAGACCGGCGGCTCAAGGATCTGCAGGCCCTGCAAAACAGACATACACAGGAGAAACACACGGCATTGGAAGGAAGCATTCAGGAGGTACTTGTCGAAGGCCGCAGCAAGAATTCGGAACAGGATATGATGGGGCGGGCACGCTCCTGGAAGATCGTTAATTTTAAAGGCGGGCAGGAATTGATCGGACAACGGGTCCATGTTGAGATCACCCGCGGATACCTGCATTCCTTACGAGGAAAGATGAAGGAAGTCCGCAACTGATCGGGGAGAGATTCAAACACTTCAAAAAGTAATTCTGTCATACCTCTAAATTAGTTCACATAAAAAACAAAACATTTTAACGTGTCGCATAATTGCACCTTAGTCGCATCAAAAGTAGCATATTTACGACTATCTTCAACTTTTGCGACGATTCACAAATTTAATAAGCGATTGTTATTATTGTTTAAATTAAATTACATAGCACTTGGCACTCCCCTTGCAATTTCTTTCTAATACAAAAACTAATGACAATCCCAGGCAGATTGGAAAGGTTCAAACAGCATGAAAATTGCTCTGTCAATATGGAAAGACTGTATCTCCACTGTTTTTGATACGGCAGATCAACTGCTGATTTTGGAACCCGAAGGAATCAACGGATACAAGAGAACAACCACCAAATTGATCTCTACCGATGTTACAGGACGGGTTAGTGAAATGAAGGAGCTGCAAATTGATGTTTTGATTTGCGGAGCAATTTCGCGTCCCCTGGAAAAATTACTCATTTCTTCAGGTATTTGTGTTTTTGCTTTTGTGCGGGGGGCGGTTGAAGAAGTGTTGGCTGCCTATAAAAACAATTGTCTGAAACAAGCTGTTTTCACACTCCCCGGTTGCCGGGGGCGGACACTAGGCGTCGGCCGCAACAGAATACGCGGTTCGCGATGCCCTTGGAGATAAAATTTTAAATTTCCAGGTAAATGGATAAAAACATAGGAGAAGGTCTTATGTTGAACAAAACCGAATCTATAAAAAAATATCGTAACGTGATGACGATTGTGCTTTCTCTGGCGGGGATAGGTTTGATGGCTTATTATGACTACTGCGATACGGAATGCAGCTATCTTAAGGGTGATATCCTGGGCATCGACCTGAAATGGGTGGGAATATTTTATATGTCGGCCATTATCGTGTTTGCCATATTCAATCAGTCTTCTTTTGTTAGGGTTCTATTGGCGGCGGGCTTGGGAGTTGAAGTTCACCTGTACGCCTTTCAGGTGCAACATGACGTTTATTGTCCATTTTGTCTGGCTTTTTCCGTCATGTTAATTCTTTCGTTCCTCATCAATTATGAAATGCCATCCGCATGGCGTGAAAAACGCAGTCGCATGTGGCTGTATTTTCTTGGAGAGGTAAATTTCCCGCTGTTTAAATTAAATAAACTGCCGTTGCTATTTTTCAGTTTACTGGGCTATTTGACTATTTTATTGACTTTTTCCGGATCTGTCACGCCTGCCTACGCTCAGGAGTCCGTGACAAACATTGGATTAATAGCAAAGTGTTTAATGAGTTAATTTAATACCGATTCCTTTGTACGCTTTGCTATTAAATTGACGCATAAGTAACATTTCAAAAGGAGAAAAATACATTGAATCAGCATATTCCTAAAAAACTTTTTTTCACCAAAGGCGTCGGCACGCACAAAGAACAATTGCATTCTTTTGAACTGGCGCTGCGCGATGCCGGTATCGAAAAATGCAATCTCGTTCAGGTATCAAGTATATTACCGCCGGGGTGTAAAATTATCTCCAAAACGGAAGGTCTGAAAAAACTTCTGCCCGGTGCTATTACCTTTTGTGTGATGAGCCGATGCTGTAGCAATGAGCCGCACCGTTTGATTTCCGCGTCCGTCGGTTGTGCGATTCCTGTTGATAAAAGGGCTTATGGTTACATCAGTGAGCACCACGCTTTTGGATACACGGAGAGGCAAACCGGAGATTACGCCGAAGATTTGGCGGCGGCTATGTTGGCCTCTACGCTGGGAATTGATTTCAATGTTGATGAAAGTTGGGATGAAAAGAAAAAGTTTTTTAAAATCAGCGGCAAAATAGTCGGCACACGAAACACAACGCAATCGAGCGTGCTAAAAAACGGAAAATATACAACGGTATTGGCAGCTGCTGTCTTTGTTTTTTGAAGATTGCGTGAATAATACAGGAGGAATTTTTCATGAATAGTAATAATCGGGACGGTAGAGGTATGGGTGGCGGCCAAGGCATGGGAAAAGATCGTGGTCAGGGCACAGGCCGTATTAGCGGCGCTCGCGCAGTAGGTGTTGGGGGCAATTGTGTGTGCACTAAATGCGGTCATCGCGAACCGCATGAACGAGGCGTTCCCTGTATGCAGAAAAAGTGTCCGCAATGCGGGTCCACTTTAATTAGAGAATAAACAATCTTGGAAAGGAGGATTCTGATTATGCCAAGAGGAGATGCAACGGGCCCCATGGGAATGGGACCGATGACTGAACGGGGAGCCGGGTATTGCGCCGGTTTTGGAGTGCCTGGCTATATGAATAACATTGGAGGACGCGGCTTCGGTATGGGTTTGGGAAGAGGCGCTGGTTTCGGGGGTCGAGGAGGACGTGGCGGAGGTTTCGGCTACCGCAACCGTTTCTTTGCCACAGGTGTGCCGGGACGATTCTGGTTTGGCGGTATGGCCGCATCGTATTCCAATCCCGATCCGGAAACAGAGAAACAGACGCTTAATCATCAGGCTGAAATGTTGCAGACAGAATTGAATGCCATCAAAAAACGTCTGGAAGAATTAAATACCAACGCGCAGAAAAAATAGCCTCTTCTGCCATAGCTGCTTGGATATAATCTATGCAGCGCGGTGATAGCGCGTAAGTCGCCGCTTCGCGCTGTCACCGCAACAATCATTGTTAAACAGGAGAAAAAGAATGAAAATTGCAATTACAACATCAGGTAATGATCTGAATGCTCCGCTGGATAGCAGATTTGGACGTGCGCCAAAATTTCTTATCTATGATCTGGAAGCTAAAACATTCGAGGTTATTGATAATGCACAGAACCTGAACGCGGCGCAGGGCGCGGGGATTCAATCAGCGCAAAATATTGCCCGGCAAGGTGCAAAGGCTCTTGTAACCGGACACTGCGGTCCGAAGGCTTTTCGCGTGTTGAAATCAGCCGGTATAAGAATTTACAATACGTCTGCCGTTACAGTCCGGGAAGCGCTGGAACTTTACCTTGCCGGAAAGTTGGATGAATCCAAATCGGCAGATGTTGAAGGTCACTGGGTATGAATAAATGTGAAATTCTATATTGGACTATCGGCATCATCCATAGTGAACACATAGAAGAGGAGAAAACACCCATCCAACCTGTTTATGCCAAAGGCTGTAAGGGGTACGTGGAACTGTTCCCGGAGTTTGTCGATGGTTTGCGTGATCTAAATGGGTTCTCACATATTTACCTGATTTATCATTTTCACAGGGTGCAACAGGTCAAACTGATTGTCAAACCATATTTACAGGATGTTTATCACGGTATTTTTGCGACACGCGCGCCGTTTCGTCCCAACCCCATCGGATTAAGTGTCGTGGAATTGCACGGCATTGAAGGCAATATTCTGCATTTGGATGGCGTGGATGTTCTTGACGGCACACCGCTTCTGGACATCAAACCCTATACAGCGAAGTTCGATCTTCACGACGTCAAGAAAAACGGCTGGCAGGATGCCGTGGATAACCAAACAGCAGCCCAAAGAGGAAAACGAGGTCATCAATCATGAAAGCAGGTGTCATTGCAACCGAACTTAAAATTCATGCCCCCTTCACGGCATTTGGTACGGTAACCGGTATCGTCATTATGGCTGCGTTTATTCAATTTAAAGTGCCGAAGGACGTTTCATCAGGTTTGTTTTGGACGCTTCATCCTCTGCATGTACTGGTGAGCGCGCTCGTCACAACCGCCATGTATCGCCTACACTCTCATGGAGGGTTTTGGCGAACATTTGTGATCGGATACGTCGGCTCCGTGGGCATTGCAACACTCAGTGATTCATTGATTCCCTTTGTCGGCGAATGGCTGCTCAATATGCCTCACCGCGGCGTTCACCTGGGCTTCATTGAAAAATGGTGGCTGGTTAACCCGCTGGCCATGGGTGGAATCGCGATGGGATGTCTTTATCCAAAAACAAAATTTTCTCACGCAGCGCATGTTTTTCTGAGCACATGGGCATCGCTGTTTCATATTCTAATGGCGCTAGGAACATCCATTGATGTTGTTACGGCCATTCTGGTGGCTTTCTTTCTCTTTTTAGCGGTCTGGGTCCCCTGTTGCACCAGCGACATTGTTTTTCCGCTTTTGTGGATAACGCATCAGGACACGGAACCGATCGCGCCTGTCCCTCGTGGAGGTACGCAATGAAAATAGCGATCGCCTCCGGCAAAGGCGGAACCGGCAAGACCACTGTAGCCGTTAATATGGCACGAACGCTTGGCGTTCCCGTTCAGCTTCTGGACTGCGATGTGGAAGAGCCGAACGCGCATCTGTTTCTCAAGGGAGACAAAATCAAAGAAGAAATCGTTACGATTCCGATTCCTGAGGTTGACGAAGCGCTTTGCGACGGCTGTGGTGAATGCGGAAAATTTTGCAAATATCATGCGATTGTTACCTTCGGAACGGTGCCGCTGATCTTTCCCGAGCTGTGTCACGGTTGCGGCGGATGCTCAATGGTTTGTACTCTGAAGGCCATTGAGGAAACCGGCAGACGAATTGGTGTGGTTGAAACCACAGAATCGGATAATATCACGCTGATCGGCGGACGTTTGGATGTGGGTGTAGCCATGTCCCCTCCCTTGATCAGGGCCGTTAAAGAACGTCTGTCGGACAATATGCCGGCAATCCTGGACGCTCCTCCTGGAACTTCCTGCCCGGTCATTGCCGCTATCCGCGAAACCGATATCATCCTGCTGGTAACGGAACCGACGCCGTTTGGACTGAACGATTTGTCGTTGGCTGTAGAGATGGTTCGACAATTGCAGATTCCTTTTGCTGTGATCGTCAATCGCATGGGCAGCGGCGATGGACGGATTCATGCCTTCTGTAATAAAGAAAACATTCCCATCCTGATGGAAATACCGGACGACCGTCGCATCGCCGAAAGCTATTCCAGAGGCATCCTGATGGTGGATGCCCTGCCGGAATATCGGAATCTTTTTAACCAACTGATTGAAAAAATAAACATGACACCCCCAAAGGAGAATTAGAAAATGCCGACATATGAATACCAGTGCAGCCAATGTGGTCTAAAATTTGAAAGACACCAAAGCATGAAAGATACGCCTGTTCAGACCTGTCCGGAGTGCGGTGCTGACGTGCAAAGAATGGTCAGCGGTGGCAGCGGTTTTATCATGAAATCATCAGGCACAGGCGTAAGCATGCGCGATTCTGCCAAAAGCTGTTCCTTCGAAGAAAGCGGCAGGACATGTTGCGGAGCAGAAAGAAAATGCGGGCAATCCCCTTGTGGAGATTAAAATGAGCAATGAAGCATGTAAATATATTTACGGACCGGTTCCTTCAAGACGACTGGGCCGATCGCTGGGGGTTGATCTTGTTCCCTTTAAAACCTGTACCTACGATTGCATCTATTGTCAGTTGGGACAGACGACGAACAAAACGATCCAACGGCGCGACTATGTTGCGATAGATGACGTCATGAAGGAACTCAAGGATAAATTGGATTCAGGAATGATATGCGATTATATCAGTCTTGCCGGTTCCGGAGAACCGACGCTGCATTCAGGCATCGGTGACTTGATTGAGAAAATCAAAACTATGACCAATATTCCCGTCGCCGTGATTACAAACGGTTCATTGCTATATTTGCCGGAAGTTCGTGAAGCTCTGATGTGTGCGGATCTGGTGCTTCCGTCGCTTGATGTTGGTGATGAGCAGCTCTTTCAATATGTCAACCGACCGCATAGCGATCTTTCTCTTGATCAAATGGTTAAAGGATTGATCGATTTCTCAAAAATTTTTACAGGGCAAATATGGCTGGAAGTTTTGTTGCTCGGCGGTGTTACAGGCATTCAGTCCGAAGTTGAAAAAATTGCTTCCATTGTCAAATTCATTCATCCGGCAAAAGTTCAGCTGAATACAGTTTATCGCCCTCCGGCGGAAGAAACCGCGTTTCCTCTTACGGTTGAGCAGTTGATTGCGCTGAAAAGTATTTTTTCTGCAGAGGTAGATATTATCGACAGGAGTAAACAAATCGAGACGCCTATCCCTGAACAGCCCACAGTGACTGATGGCGATATTATTGCCTTATTGGCCAGGCGGCCGTGCACCATCGTGGACATTGCCAGTGGTCTGGGGATGCATGTCAATGAAGTAATGAAGAGAATGGAGAAGTTGGTTGAGGCCGATAAAGTCAATTGTATCGTCACACGCAAAAGAAATTACTACACCAAAAGGTACTGATACAGGACAAGGTATGCCTTATGATGGAAAATGAAGTTATTGAAAATCATCAACGCTATGTAGATCGAGTCGGACTCTACGGAAAATTCGGCTATGACATTGAAAAAGAGCGTTCTTTTGTTCTTAAAAAAGCGCAGCCCATTGCCGGAAATATTCTGGAAGCCGGCACAGGTAAGGGATACTTTACGCTGGCTCTGGCGCGTGCCGGTTATTACTTTTTTACCTTCGACATTTCGGCGGAAGAACAACGATACGCTTTGCTGAACTTGACATATTACGGATTACAAAATCAGGTTACGTTCATCGCGGCGGACATCGAACATATTCCCTGCCACGATGGATTTTTTGACGTGATTTCTGCCGTCAATATGATTCACCATCTTTCCTCGGTCCGTAACGCGTGCGCTGAACTTATCAGAATATTGTCCCCTAATAGAAAAATCGTGTTGAGTGATTTCAATGCTGACGGCCTGGCAATATTAGATAAGATTCACGCACTCGAAGGACGAAAACACGAAGTCAATTCGGGAACAATGATAGACGCAAAAAATGTATTGCTCGAACTGGGATTAAGCGTGAAGGAATTTGGGAACCCCATCCAGGAAATGCTGATAGGTCACCGGAGGCTAACGACATAAGATGAACACCGCGGACGATGTAAAAAAGTATGTGGAAATTTGTCAGGAAACGTTTTGGCAAAATATTTTCCAGTTTGAAACCCAATACCTCATTGAGCATTTACAGGGTTGTCGGAATATCTTAAGCGTCGGTTGCGGTCCGGCTATTATCGAAGGGAAATTAAGCAACTACGGGTTTCACGTCACCGGCTTGGATATTTCTGCTGAAGCACTCAAATGCGCACCGGATTCTATTAGAACGTTCGCGGGAAGCGCTGAAAGCATGCCTTTCGCAGAATCTTCTTTCGATGCCGTGATCTACGTTGTATCACTTCAATTCATCGACGATTACCGGAAAGCCCTGCAACAAACGTTCAAGGTTTTGAGGCCCAACGGCCGAATAATCTTGATGCTGCTTAATCCCGAATCGGATTTCTTCAAGAATCGACTCGAGGAACCGGATTCATATGTCAATCGGATGAGACATAAGAGTTTAGACGCTATTGAAGACGTCGTCAGGGAACGTTTCACGGTGCAAACGGAATATATTCTAGGTGTGGAAGGTCATCGTATTTTTGAGAGTCATCATCCCCGCGAGGCCGCTTTATACGTCATCAACGGTACCCGCAAATCACAATAGGGAAACGACACCATGAATCGAAATCACGAAATAGACAAGGCGAAACAGGTATTAGGCATTACAGGACCGTGCACTGCTGATGCTGTTAAGAAACATTACCGAATTCTGGCGAAAAGATGGCATCCGGATGTCAATAAAAACGAAGAAGCTCATCTAAAAATGCAGGATGTTAACGAGGCTTATGCTTTTCTCATGAAAGAAGAATTCGGCATTCTTGACCCGTGGGAGGATTACCATCGATGGTGGTGGCGGCAATATGGTAATGATCCGATCTGGGGAAACCATTTTCCGGAAAATGGACATGAGAACACGGAAACAAAAAATATTTTCATGGATAAAAACGCACAGCCACAGAGGGAGAAATAAATTTTGAAAGAACTTGGCATCATCAGCGGCAAAGGAGGAACAGGAAAAACGAGCGTGACGGCGTCGTTTGCCGTCCTGTCTAATCGCTCCGTCATCTGCGACTGCGACGTGGATGCTGCCGATTTGCATCTTGTTTTGGCCACGGATATCCGAGAACGCCACGACTTTGAAAGCGGTCATGAAGCGATTATCAGACCGGCGGACTGTACATCCTGCGGCATCTGTGCAGACCTGTGCCGCTTTGGAGCTGTAAAAACAAAACAAACTCATCATGGAAAGATCGACTATTTTGTAGACTCTATTGCTTGTGACGGCTGCGGGGTTTGCGTGCGGTTTTGTCCGATGGAAGCGATTGATTTTCCGCAACGTCATTGCGGTCAGTGGTTTATATCCGATACGCGCTGCGGGCCGATGGTTCACGCGCGCTTGGGTCTTGCCGCTGAAAATTCCGGCAAACTGGTTTCGACGGTGCGTCGAGAGGCGAAGAAACTGGCGGAAGAAAAAAATTATAAAATGATTCTGGTGGATGGCCCCCCAGGCATTGGCTGCCCCGTCATCGCTTCGGTCACCGGTGCCACACAGGTTTTAATTGTCACGGAACCCACGGTATCGGGTGAACATGACTTGGAACGAGTGCTTTCGCTGGCGCGTCATTTTCAGATTTCCGCAGCCGTTTGCGTCAATAAATGGGATCTGAATCCGGAAATGACAAAAAAAATTGAAGAAAAAGCCAGGCAGGGAGGTGCAATCATCGCCGGCCGGATTCGTTACGACAGCGCCGTAACTCGCGCTCAGATTCAACAAAAGGCCGTTGTGGAAATCGACGCGCCCTGCGCCGACGATATCCGAGAACTTTGGCATACCTTAAACAGTTAGGGAGGTGTACGATCAAACATGAGTGAATTTGTCAATTTGGAAGTATTTCATCGGACGGCGAACAGGCATGCCAATGACCCGCATAACATGGGCAAACTGGATGATTTCAACGGACACGCCAAAATCACCGGACCCTGCGGCGACACGATGGAATTCTGGTTGAAAGTAGAGGAAGGAATCATCAAAAAAATTTCTTTCATCACGGATGGTTGCGGGCCATCAATTGCCAGTGGCTCGATGACAACCTGTCTGGCGGAAGGGAAAACAATTGCCACAGCCAAATTCATCAGCCAACAGGATGTTCTCAAGGCGCTGGAAGGATTGCCCAAGGATTATGAACATTGCGCGCTTCTGGCGACCAATACCTTAAAGGCCGCCTGCGATGATTACCTATCAAAAGAAAGAAAGAAGGAGGATGACAAAAGTGGAAAACAAAAAAACGTGTGATACCTGCAACGATTCGAGTTGCTCAGCCCAAAAACAGAAAAAAGACGAAAGCAAGGAAGAATATGCCGACCGGCGCAGATTGCAGGCCAGGCTCTGTCGCATCAACTATAAAATTGTTGTGCTTTCAGGAAAAGGAGGCGTCGGTAAAAGCACCGTTGCGGTTAATCTGGCCACGGAGTTAGCGCTCAACGGACTGCGAGTGGGACTTCTCGACGTGGATATTCATGGTCCCAGTGTTCCCACCATGTTGGGGCTGGAACATGAAACCCTCAAGGGCAACGAAGGAGAGCTCTTCCCTGTAGAATTTGGCGGTCTGAAAGTCATGTCCATAGGCTTTTTGCTGCAAAATCATGATGATGCGGTTATCTGGCGTGGCCCAATGAAGATGGGCGTCATTAAACAGTTCTTAACCGACGTGAACTGGGGAGATCTGGACTATCTGATTGTTGACGCTCCTCCGGGCACAGGTGATGAGCCTTTGTCGCTCTGTCAGTTAATTCAGCCTCTCGACGGCGCGGTGATTGTCACAACACCACAGAAGGTGGCTGCAATTGACGTCCGCAAATCCATTAGCTTTTGCCGAAGGCTTGATGTGCCGGTTTTGGGTGTTATTGAAAACATGAGTGGCTTTGTTTGTCCGAAATGTGGAGAAATTACCCAGATTCTGCCCGCGGGTGGTGGCAAACTAATTGCCTCGGATATGAAAGTGCCTTTTCTGGGGGCAATTCCGATGGAGCCGGCGATTGCGCAATCCGGCGATGCCGGTAAAGTGTTCATTTACCATTCTTCCCAAACACCAACGGGAAAAATCATGCAGGACATCATCAATCAGATTACAGCAGACTTGAATAAAACAAAAAGACTTAATTCATAAGGAGGAAAATACCATGAAAATTGCAATACCATTAGCCGAAGGCAAACTGACCGCGCATTTTGGCCATTGCACAAGCTTTGCCATGATTGAAGTGGATGACCAGACAAAAAAAATCATCAAACGAGAAGACATCCCTGCCCCCCCGCATCAGCCGGGACTTCTTCCTCCGTGGCTGGCCGAGCGCGGCGCGAATATGATTATCGCCGGCGGCATGGGTCAACGCGCCCAGCAGTTATTTGCCCAACAAGGTATTCAGGTTATAGTCGGCGCGCCGGTTGAAACACCGGAAAAGCTGATTACGGATTTCTTTGCGGGCTCGTTGCAAGTGGGACAAAATCTCTGCGACCATTAAAAAATAAGGAGGTTCAGCATCATGGCAACAGCGTTAAACACAGTCGACAGGATTGAAATCCTGACATTACAGGACAACTACATTGAAATTACCGCAATGGACAGTAACGCCGTTGTCACGCGCGCCAATCCCTTGAAAGAAGGGGAAATCCGGGCGTCCGTGTTGGCTGAGCACGGTTTTTCAGCCCTGGTTAAAACGTTTTCCGGAAACAAAACAAACACTCTATTGTTTGATTTTGGTTTCTCTGAAAACGGCGCGGCGCAAAATGCGGAAACGCTGGGTGCCGACATGACTCAGGTTGAGGCCGCCGCCCTATCCCATGGACATAGTGACCACACGGGTGGCATGGCAAAACTCGTCACCATGGTTGGCAAAAAAGACATCCCTTTTGTTGTTCATCCTTCGGTTTTTAAATCGCCGCGTTATCTCAAATTCGGAGAGGAATTAAAAATCAACTTTCCGAAATTGACGCGGAAAATGTTTGAAGACGCAGGCCTGTCTGTCATTGAAACCAAAAAGCCGTACCTGCTGCTGAATGATATGATTTTGTTTTTAGGTGAAGTCCCCAGGACAACGGATTTTGAAATGGGATGGCCGCTCCCCCATTGCCAACAGGATGGAAAGGAAGTCTGGGACGCCATTGAAGACGATACGTCCATCGTCATGAACTTAAAAGACAAAGGTTTGATTGTTCTTTCGGGATGCGCGCACGCCGGAATCATTAATACGGTGCATTATGCCATGAAGGTCACCGGCATGGATAAAATTCACGCCGTTATGGGTGGTTTTCATCTCTCAGGTCCGTTTTTTGAACCGATTATCGACCGCACAACGAAGGAACTTCAAAAGCTAAATCCTACTTACGTCATCCCAACGCATTGCACGGGCCGTAAAGCCATCATGGAAATCGAAAAACAAATGCCGCAGCAATTCATTTTGAATATGGCGGGAACAAAACTGACGTTCGCCTAGAAAGGACCAACGGCCGACATGATTACAAAAGCATTTCAGGACTACTACCCGGATGATTTAAGCCACTGCTATGGTTGCGGACGACTTAACCAAGATGGTCTGCAGATAAAAAGTTATTGGGATGGAGAGGAATCCGTCTGCATTCATCAACCGGATCCCCGTTATATGGCTGTTCCCGGTATGGTTTATGGAGGGCTTATCGCATCATTGATAGACTGTCACTCCACCGGCACAGCCGCGGCCGCCAAATATCGCGCGGAGAATCGCGACATGGATACCCTTCCGCCGATACGATTTCTGACGGCATCACTGCATGTTAATTACTTGTTACCAACGCCCTTGGGCGAACCGTTGGAAATCCGGGGCAAGGTCAAGGAAATCAAAGGGCGAAAAGTTGTCATAGAATCCAAGCTGCTGGCAAAAGGACAGGTTTGCGCCACCGGTGAGGTTGTCGCCGTTCAAGTGCCGGAAGATTTGATGGAGGCGCTTCTTAAAAAATAAGGAATGAATATTGACATAGATCAATGTCAAAGCGGTTGAAAACCATTATGTTGCTTCAAAAATAAGGAGTGACGTTTATGAACGACCGATTGAAAAATTTCCCCATTTCATTTTTTGCCGTGGTGATGGGACTGACCGGAGCGACCATCGCTTGGAAGCGCACGGAAAGCATCTGGAATCTGAACACCATGGTCAGTTCCGCACTGCTGGTCATCAGCAGCGTGGTGTTTCTGATCATCTTGTTGTTTTATGCAACAAAAATCATCAAATATCCGGACGACATTCGGAAGGAATTCAAAAACATCACCAAACTTTCTTTCTTCCCGACGATTTCCATCAGCCTTATTCTACTTTCCATCGCATGGTTGGAGAGCAACACCACCTTATCCACAATTCTCTGGTACGGGGGAACGATTTTACAGTTTATTTTCACCATCACCATCATTTCCATCTGGATTCGTCATCAATCGCTGGAAATCAACGCGATCAGTCCGGCCTGGTTTATTCCCGTGGTCGGCAATATTCTTGTTCCGGTGGCGGGAGTCGTCCACGCGCCTGTGGAAGTTTCCTGGTTTTTCTTCAGTATTGGTCTGATTTTCTGGGTTGCACTGTTTACGATCCTTTTATACCGGTTAATATTTCATAATCCCCTGCCGGAGCGGCTTTTGCCGACCCTCTTTATCCTGATTGCTCCACCGGCCGTAGGGTTCATCTCCTATATCAAATTGACGGGTGTCATCGATCCGACGGCACGAATTCTGTATTACTTCGGATTATTCATTTTCCTGCTGATGATGCCGCAGCTCAAGATGCTCTCCAGAATCAAATATTATCTGTCTTGGTGGGCATATACGTTTCCCTTGGCGGCACTGACAATCGCCACCATTCTAATGCATCATCAAGTCGGCCTCTTATTTTTTAAATATTTGGCCATGGTGCTTTTGATGATAGTCTCCGTTGTGATCATCATGCTGATGGTCATGACCATCAAGGCCATGAAAAACAAAGCCATTTGCGTAGAAGAATGAAACAAAATATAAATACATTTTGAAGGAGCATTCCATGAGTAGAAGAAAAAGAATCATCGTCATCGGCGGATCGGCCGCCGGACCCAAAGCGGCAGCGAAAGCAAGACGGATTGACAACGACGCGGAAGTCATCATTTTACAAAAAGAAGCTGATCTTTCGATGGCATCCTGCGGCTATCCTTATTACGTGGGCGGTTATTTCAACGATCGAAACGCGCTTCTCTGCACACCTGCTGGTGTTGTGCGAAGCCCGATGTTTTATTTAAACGCCAAGGATATTGACGCCCGCGTCAATACGGAGGTCACACAGATTGACCGCGAAAATCACTCGATTTCCTTTAGAAATATCGTTTCCGGAGAAACGGGCAAACTGACATACGACAAACTCATTATCGCAACCGGCGCTGTTCCACGAATCCCGCTTGTACCGGGTGCGGATCTTGATGGTATTACAACATTGCAATCCATGAAGGACGCCGATTTTCTGCGCAAAGTCCGCGATGAAGGGAAAATCAAAAAAGCTGTTGTTATCGGCGGCGGATTGATTGGCATCGAAACCTGTGAAGCGCTGCAGCTGGCGGGCATTGAAATTACCGTCATTGAACTGTTGCCGCAGTTGCTCACCTTTCTGGATTTGGAACTGGCCAAACTGGTTGAAAATCACGTCCGCAGTAAAGGCGCCAACGTCATCACGGAAAACGGCATTGCGGCTTTTTTAGGTGAAAACGGCAAACTCACAGCCGTTAAGCTGCAAAACGGCACAGAACTTCCGTGTGAACTGGCTGTTGTAGCCATCGGTGTCCGGCCCAACGTCAAACTGGCCAAAGAAGTCGGGTTGAAAATCGGCGATCTGGGCGGCATCGAAGTCAACGAATACATGCAAACCTCCGACCCGGACATTTACGCCGTGGGGGACTGCGTGGAAACACTTAACCGGATTACCGGAAAGAAAGTCCACGCACCCTATGGCGATCTGGCCAATCTTCAGGGACGCGTGGCGGGTGAAAATGCCGCTTCTAAAAACTGCGTGACCTTTCCCGGAACGATTCAGACCGGTATATGCAAAGTTTTCGATTACGGGGCGGGTTCCACAGGGCTTTCCGAAACAGCAGCAAAACGGCTGGGCTATTCCGACATCATCACGGTCATCAACGCCAGTCCCGACAAACCGGGATTTATGGAAGGGAAACTTCTGGTTACCAAACTGGTGGCGGACAAAAAGACGGGTGAAATACTGGGCGCACAATGCATCGGGCCGGGAAACGTTGCCAAGCAGATTGCCCAATGGGCCATGGCCATCCAGGGGAAAATGACTGTGGAGGATCTTGTCAACGCTGATCTTCCCTACGCGCCGCCCTTTTCTCTGGCCATTGATCATTTTATAGCTACAGCGCATATTATGCAGAATAAAATGAAAGGACGAATGAAAGGTATCAGTTGCAGGGAGGTTTATGATAAAATACGGGCCGGAGAAAAACCTTTCCTGATTGATACACGCGGTCCGGAGGAATTCGAAGAGATGCGTTTAGGCATGGGAGAAACACTAATTCCGCTCGGTGCGATCCGTAAGCGCCTCAAAGAACTGCCGGAAGATAAAAACCGTGAAATCATCTTATACTGCAAGATTTCGCTGCGCGGTTATGAAGCAGCGCTGGCGCTGGAAGGAAACGGCTGGAAGAATGTAAAGGTCATGGAAGGCGGCATTATGGCCTGGCCATATCCACGTGAAAAATAACAAAAAAGAAAGGAGGCTAAACATGTTAAATTTATTAAGAAAAACTCTAAAATGTACGACGTTGGTTAATCAAAACTTTATTATTATACGGTTGCTTTTTTTAGCCGCCCTGATCCCGGCAGTGATGATTACAAATTCCAACAGTTCCTGGGCCGATGAGTGTGCGTCATGTTCAGTGCGAAGTGACTCCCTCATTGGAGGAGGTGGAATTGAATACTTTGTTCAGCAGCAAGAGGAAGATGTATCACCTTTTAATGCGGAACTAAGGGTTGGTGGACTCTATGATTCCCGTGTCGGCTCCTCATCCGGCAGTGATGATGAAGACGACGATACCGCCATAACCGCAAGACTCAACGCCGGTTGGCAGGGAGCCATCACAAAGAATGCCGGCATAAGGATTGATTACCGCGGATATGCGGATTTCCATCAGGATTATGATCAATATGATGTCATTGACCAGAGCATTTCCGTGGAACCTCTTTACAAGGCCGGTTCATTCATTTTGAGTCTGCCTGTTTCGTTCAATATTGGTTTTGAGGACGGTGATCACGATTATAACCGATATGTGGTTACCCCTACCGTGACTTATTTAATTCCGAATACAAGACAGGCTCTGGCACTATATGGAATCGGCGCTAAGATTGACGATGAGGATGATGATAAATGGCTGGATGAAGATGGGAAAACGTTTGGTGGAGGCTTAGCTTATTTATATTTCTTTGAAAATAAGAGTCATATTCGCCTTTCCGTAGACTATCAGCATACCACCTACGATGCTCTTGTATGGCAATATGGAACCTCGATGTCAACCGATGAGCGGGATAGTGATGCGCTTGTGGCGGGGCTGGATATCCTGGTGCTGTTCAGCAAACATTTTGGTGCCTTTATGAATTATACCTTTATTCATTCCGATTCCAATGTGGATTTGTATGAATACGACCGGCATCTGGTCGAGGGAGGATTGGCTCTGAAATTTTAAGTTCGAAACTAAAGAATTTGACCAACACATCTTTAAAAGGAAACTCTGAAAGTTTATCTCAAAGTTTAAATAAAGGAGGTAATCATTTATGGCTGAAGAAATCAAGGCCGGCTGCGCCAGACCCACCGGCGGTCCGGTCGGCGAGAAACCGGAAGCGAAGAAAGATACATCGCAACCAACACCCGTTAAGGAGGTCAAAAACATGGTTACAGTAGGAAAAAAAGCGCCGGATTTCACGGCGCCCGCGTATCATAAGGGTAAATTTGTCTCCGTAAAACTGTCCGATTATCTGGGTAAATGGGTTGTCCTTTGTTTTTATCCCGGAGATTTCACATTCGTCTGAGCAACCGAAGTCTCGGCGGTCGCCGAGAAATATCCTGAATTCAAGAAACTGGGCGTTGAGGTTTTGTCCATGAGCGTGGACAGCGTTTTTGTCCACAAAATGTGGGATGATCATGAACTCTCCAAGATGGTCAAGGGCGGCGTGCCCTTTCCCATGCTCTCCGACGGAGGCGGCAAAGTGGGCAGCGTCTTCGGCGTTTATCTGGAAGACGCGGGCGTGGAAGCCCGCGGCCGATTCATCATTGACCCCGACGGAATCATCCAGGGATTTGAAGTTCTGACCCCGCCGGTGGGAAGAAACGTCAGTGAAAGTATCCGCCAGATTCAGGCCTTCCAGCATGTCCGCAAATCCAAAGGCACCGAAGCCACACCCTCGGGATGGCGTCCCGGCAAGTTGACACTCAAGCCCGGGCCGGATCTGGTCGGCAAGGTATGGGAAGTGTGGCAACCCAAAATGGAGTTTGACGATTAAACTTTTCTGAATGGCGGGCGGTTCAATGAAGAACCGCTCGTCATTCACTATCATGATCGGAGGAATGTATGCGAGTAGCGAAATTTATTCTCCTCTTCTTTGTTTTTTTTCTATTGTATGCCTGTGCTTCAACGGCCGTTAAAAACGCTGACCAGGTTACCGGTCTGACCGCTCAGGATTTCACCCTGCCTGATCAGGACGGCAAAGAATGGAAACTCAGCGATACCGTCAAAGATTATCACGCCGTGATTCTGGCCTTTTACGCCAAAGACGATACAAAACTTTGAACAAAGCAATTTGTTGAGTTTCAACAAAACATTGAAAAATACGAAGCAAGAAAAATTAAAATTCTCGGCCTTTCGCGAGATTCGGCGGAATCGCACAGCAAATTCATCGCCAAATACGGTTTAAACAATATGACCCTTCTGGTGGATGAAAAAGGCAGAATCGCCAAAACATATGACGCGGACCACTGGCTGCTGCCGATTTCCAAACGAGTTTACGTGATTATCGATCAGCAAATGAACATCATATTCAAAAAGGATATGGGTTTCGCACTTCTGCCGGACCAGACCCAAACGCTGATCAACGAGATCGATCGTCAGATAAAATAAATAGCCGCCGTCCGTACAGGATGATCATGATAAAAAAGCAACCAGGAAAATACCTGTGCGGACGGCACACGAACAGATTCGCGGAACGCTGATCAATCAAAGCAGAGGCCATCTTCTTCATGCTCAGCGCGACAGCGACGAACTCATCAAGGCGCAAAACGACACCCCTCAGCGTTCATCCACAGGGATATAATGTCGGAGATGACTGCCGGTGTAAATCTGGCGGGGTCTCCCGATTTTCAAGGGCACGGAATCGTGCATTTCTTTCCACTGGGCAATCATGCCCGGCAGCCTTCCGATGGCAAACATAACAGTGAACATATTGGTCGGAATGCCGATCATCCGGTAAAGAATGCCGCTGTAAAAATCGACATTCGGATATAATTTACGCTCGATAAAAAAGTCGTCTTTCAGGGCCGCCTCCTCGAGTTCCATGGCAATATTGATGAGCGTGTCCTGGTAGTTGAATTTCTTGAAAATCGTTTGACAGAAATTTTTCAATATCAGGGATCTTGGATCGTAATTTTTATAAATGCGGTGGCCGAAGCCGAAAAGACGGAATTTGCTGTTTTTGTCTTTGGCCGATTCGATGCACTGTTTGATCGTCATATTGTCTTTTCTGATTTCTTCGAGCATTTCGATCACTTTCTGGTTGGCACCGCCATGGAGAGGGCCCCAAAGCGCACAGATGCCTGCGCAGATGGACGCGTAGAGATTGACCATGCTGGATCCGACCAGTCTGACGGTGGAGGTGCTGCAATTCTGTTCGTGGTCGGCGTGCAGAATCAAAAGCACGGAGAGCGCCCGTTCAATATCAGGATCAGGCACATAAGGATTAATGGGACTGTCAAACATCATGTATAAAAAATTCGAAGCATATTTCAAATCACGTTTGGGATAAACGTGCGGTTCTCCAATACTGTGTTTGTACGAGTAAGCGGCAATCGTGCGGATTCTGGACAGCAGAGAAGCAGCCATGATATCGAATGTTTCCGCCTGAAAATCCTGTGTATAATAATCCGTGTAATAAACAGACAATGCATTTACCATCGTCACCAGCATGGCCATCGGATGGGCCGTGGGCGGAAAGCCGTCGAAGAAACGCAGCATCTCCTCGTGCATCATGGAGTTTTGTGTAAGTCGCTGAGAAAAAATGTTTTGTTGCTCCCTGCTGGGAAGATTACCGTAAATCAACAAATAAGCTACTTCTGAAAAGCTGGCCTTCTCGGCAAGCTCTTCAATCGGAATACCGCGATAACGTAAAATGCCTTTATCGCCGTCAATATAGGTAATCGCGGATGTACATGATCCGGTATTCTGAAAACCGACATCCAGCGTAATGAGATCGGTTGACTGCCTGAGACAGGTAATGTCAAGTGCCTTTTCTCCTTCAGCACCTTCAATAATCGGCAGATCCACTGTTCGGTCTTTATAGGTCAGGGTTGCTTTATCCAATTTTTTTAACTCCTCGGGTTGAATTCATTTGTTCTTCATTCCACGATGCAATGACTACAATAATTGTTCAAAATCTGTCAAGCACCGATTGCCCCTCCGTGATCTAAATTTTTCATCATCACCAAAAGAAACAGAATAGCCGCAAAAGGCCTGAAGAAGATCTTTCACAATTGTCGGTTGAGGATCGATTGTTGTTCGAGTTTAAGAGGATAATCTGAGCAAAAAAAGCGGCATTATCATAGCCGCTTCTGAATATGGCGATCATTGAATATTCAATGGTTCTTTTTCTGATAAGTGTGATATACTTTATTTAAATTTTAAAAGTTCCGCAAAAAAACAAGTTTAAGCCAGGAGGTGGAATATGAAAAAAAATATTATATCCAGAATATTCTTTTGCCTGATACTTATAATGATATTCCCGCTCATCGGCCAGACCCGCGACATAGAACCCATCGTTTCTACCGACTGGCTTCTGGCCAATTTAAAAAATCCCAAACTGATTGTTCTGGATGTCCGCCGTGTTGAAGATTATCGCGAAGGACACATTCCCGGTGCGCTGAGCGCTTTTTACGGTTCCTGGGCCTATCAGAAAGATGGCCTTTTTACGGAGATTCCTGAAACGGACGATTTAGACGAAACAATTGGCTACATGGGTGTTAATTTTGATTCCTGGGTCGTCGTTACCGGTTGTATGGACACGCCGCGTTTGAGCTACCAGAGCGCACGAGTTGCATGTACTATTCAGTACGCAGGGATTCGTAATGTCGCTATTCTCAATGGCGGGATGAACAAATGGATTGCCGAAAAAAAACCCCTGTCTCAGACAATTGTCAAAGCAAACGTGAAGCCATTTAAAGGTAAATATTCCCGTGCGAAATTCGCCGATAAAGATTATGTCAAAGAACGCTTCGGCAAAGCGGTCTTGCTGGATGTCCGTGAACGGGAATTCTTCACCGGTGAGAAAAAAATGGATTGTATCCCCAAATTGGGACACATTCCCGGCGCCTTTAACATGCCAACCTCCTGTGCTTTCAATCAAGACAAGACCTTTAAAACAAAAGAAGAGTTGGCCGCCATCGCAGAAGCCGCCATCGGCAAGGACAAAGACAAGGAAATTATTACCTACTGCGACATAGGACAGTGCTGTCCGATCTGGTCTTACATTCTTGTGGAAGTACTAGGTTATAAAAACGTCCGTCTTTACGACGGGGCCATGCAAGAATGGATGCAGGACCCGCAAGCGCCGGTGACTAATAACAACAATAATAAGCCCGACACGCAAAAGTCCGCTCATTAACAGGTGTAATATCATAGCTGTTTCAAACATCCTGTTTGAAACAGCTTCATTTTATCTTTAGGATAAAGTGACACAGTCGCCACAGTCAAGTTCAGTAAATTCAGGACAAGATTATTTCATGCTCGCAAGGTAATCCTTCCCCTCTTCAAGAGTTTTACACAGAACAAGATTTTTCCTGCCCGTAAAGGCCAGAACGCCTTTGAAAACAACCTCCTTCAGGCCATCCACGCCATAAACCGCCGCGCATTTGATATAGGGTGTGTTAGCCTTCATGAAATTCTTCAATGCAGTGGTGATGGTCGTGTCAAAACTTGCATCTTTGACATTTACAAGAGCCAGTATGGAATTTTTAGGTTGACTGGCGATGATGGCTTTGGCTCCTTCAATAAAGGATAATATTTCATCCGTTTTGCTGTTCGAAACATCTTCATACAAAATCCTGACTCCTTTATGCATGATAAAACTTATCCCTGCCATCACATGCCTCCTTTTTTGAAGTTTTAACTTTGGTTTATCATATACCTGAAGCGTCATTAAATTCAAAGATAATTATTTAAATATAACTGTGCAGGCTGGTCAGGAAATTTACGCCCAGATAAGTAAACAACACGGAAGCGAACCCAATGATTGATAGTACAGCCATTCGTTTGCCGCGCCAGCCGCGGACAAAGCGGGCGTGCAGCATGATGGCGTAGATGAGCCAGGTAATCAGCGACCAGATTTCTTTAGGGTCCCAGCTCCAGTAAGACCCCCAGGCATAGTGTGCCCAGACGGAACCGGTGACAATACCCAGGGCGAGGAACACAAATCCCAGCGTGGTGCTCTGGTAAATCAGCGCGTCCAATACTCGCAGCGAAGGCATAAGCGCCATCCACCCGGAAGCATCAGGCTTGGCCTCATCTTTTTTGATTTTCCAGAGGTAAAGAATACCGCAGCCGAAAGCAATCGTAAAAGCGGCATACCCCATAAAGCAGGTCAGAACATGCGATGTGAGCCAGTTGCTTTGCAACGCGGGAATTAGCGGCTCAATATTTTGATTTACACCCGGCGCGATAGAAGCGTAAGCCATAATCAAAAACGCAACGGGAACAACAAATGCGCCAAGCATCCTGTTTTTGATACGCAATTCAATGGTGAGATAAAGAAGCATGATTGACCAGGAGAAAAAAATGAGAGATTCGTAGAGATTGGTGATGGGCACATGTCCGAATCCCAGATTATAGGAAGCCTTCCATCGTAAAATCATTGCCAGATTATGCGCTGTAACTCCCGCCCATGCCATAAAAGAAGCAGCAGTTCCCCAGAATTCTTTTTTAAAAATCATCCTGAAAAGGTATAAAACAAAAGCGGCAAAATAAATAAAAGTAACGTAGCTTAAAAGCATCGTATGGCTCATGCTTTGATCCCCTTTTCAATTTGAACACATAAATCATCTATCTGTTTTTGCAGAGCTTCATGATAGCGATTGCTGCGTCCGGCCGCGCTGATGGTTATGCCCTCCGGTTCTTGATTGATCAACACCCAGACACGCTGATGCGCAAAAAAGAAAATCATGATAATCCCGCCCAGAAGCATCAGCCCGCCGGCCAGTACAAAAGGAACTCCCGGATCTTTTACGACACGTAAGCCGGTGTAATATTGTTTTTCTGTGCGTTTGAGGGTGAAAACCAGCGGCTTGAAAAGGCCGGGGTCGAAGATGGGCACCTCGGAAAACAAACCGGGATTAACTTCCGCGATTTCTTTGATGTGCTGAAAAACCCAAAGCTGCATATTTCCTTTATCTGTGGCGATATTCAATTTGACGGCCGGACCCATTTGCATCATATTTTCTTCCACACGCAAAACAGTCGCCTTCGCATTTTGAACGGGCAGATCGAATGTTTCTCCCGCTTGAACCGGTATTTCAGGACTTTCAGTGCCGGCTTGATTGAAGACCAGTACTGCCTTGCCCGCCTCGCCTAGACCATAACTTGCCTGATAAAAACGAATCCCTTCGAATTTGATAGGCTGATTAACGAGCAGTTTTCCCTGATGCATGACCTGGCCGCCTTTTTTAAAACTCAAGTCAGAGCGGTAAGTTTTCGGCGCTCCTGTATCGTATAATTCCAAGATAAACTTGTCGCAGCGCACAGAGAAATCAAGCTGGCGCACTCCCTTCTCCCCAGTGAGCTGCGCGATGTTCGATTCATCGCCTACTGACAGATTCATGTCAGCTTCAAAACCCATTATTGACCCGATAACGCCTCCGGCAATTATCACCAGTATCCCCAGATGAACGATATACACACCCAGCAGTTGAAAACGTCCCCGTTCCCGGCAATAAAGACGTCCTTTCTCCGTGTCTGTTTTTTTTATCCTGCTGATGGGCGATGAAAGAGTTGATGCGATTACGCGCTCGACGTCTTCCATTTTTTTATCCGTGAAAATGACGCGTTCCTCTGGAAGGTTTTCAAAAAGCCCTGATGGCACCGGAAAGCAGCGAGCATTGAATTGCTTCATGGTAACGGGCCAGCGGTTGATGGAACAAATGATCAGGTTTAAAGAAAAAACGGCCGTCAACAGATAAAATATTTTAGAATGATAGAGGTCGGTAAGCCATACAAATTCAGAGGAAATATTCTGCTGAGGAATAACGGTGGCTATAATAAAAAGAACAACCATCAAAAAAAGCAGCACAAGGGTAAGTTTTACGGAAGAGAAAAAAGACCAGAGAATATTTGCCTTCTTCAACAGCGTCTGCCCCTTAAGAAATGGAAAATTTGAAAAAACTTAACATCTTATTTTTTTTATGTCAAAGAATACCTTGAGACTTAAAAATAACAAACAAAAAATCACAAACACCTTGACAAAAAAGATGATTTACCCTATTTTCAAATGGAACAAATCAGTCGTTTTGTCGTGGCTCTTCATTAGATAGATAAAGGATACGGCATGTCCAGCATCGTCCAAGATTCGTTCGTCTCGAATATTAAAACCGCCTTTCAACGCGTCTTTTCCGGTGGACCATTCTATCTTTCCTTTGTCGCCCTTTTTAGTATTTTGCTGCTCATTGGTATCGGTAGCGGCATTCATGCTTTATTTATTGCCGGCTCGCGTCACGCTTACGCTACGTCCCGTGAAGTGCCCGTGGCCATTCTTATTTCCACCTATATTTTCTTCGTTGTTGCCTCCACGGGATTGTGTTTGGTCTCTTCGCTGGGTCATGTTTTCGGGTTCAAGGATTTTATGCCGCTGGCCAAACGTTGCGTTTATTTGTCCATTATCACAATCTTGTCGGGTTTTCTGGTGATCGGACTGGAAATTGAAAATCCCTTCCGCATGGCAATCTACAACGTCATTTCTCCCAATTTTTCATCCAATATCTGGTGGATGGGCACATTGTATGGATTCGCCGTCGTTTTTCTGACGATTGAATTCATTCTTCTGTTTAATGAAGCACACCACAATAAAGCGGTCATTGCCGGTTTCCTGGGCGTGGTTACGGAAGTCGCCGCTAACAGCAATTTGGGCGGTGTTTTTGCCATGATGAACGGACGTCCATTCTGGTACGGTCCTTATTTCCCCGTTTATTTTATTTTATCAGCTTTGATCACGGGATGCGCTTTCATTATGTTTTTTTTCTTTCTGTCTCACAAGGCGGTCAACAAAAAGACTTTCGATGATTCTACAGCAACAGCCCTGCAGTCTGTTTCCAAACTGACGCTTCTTTTGCTGGCCATTATGATGATCTTCACCATCTGGAAGTTTTTGACAACCTCTGTCGGCAGCCCGGGTGCCGTAACGGCGTTAAACATTTTAACCGACGGACCTTATTCTTTCAACTTCTGGACCATTGAAGTGCTGGTCGGAATGGTTATTCCTTTTGTTTTGATTCTGGCGGCAAGAGGAAAAAATCTGACCGTCATATTTATCGCTGCCGCCATGATGATCTTCAGTCTGTTTTTTACCCGTATGGATATGGTGGTCGTCGGACAGCTTGTTCCGCAATATTTTGAACTCGGTGTTGTTGAATATTCCAAACTGAACACATACTCCCCCAGCGTTCACGAAATTCTGGTGGTGCTGGGGGGAATAAGCTTTTGTGTTCTGGCATTTCTCCTGGGAGAAAAAGTTTTTGCCGGGTTTGCCGATAATCAGCATACTGAACAAATCCAAGAAAAAGAACAGGAAGTTGTTGGAGCTGAAGAAACCGTATGACGAACAACCTTGGTCAAAAAAATTTCCCTCAATATCCTCTCGATGAGGAGCGCCGGGAATTTCTGAAAATCGGCCTGAAGATAACGGGCGTGCTGGCCGGTGGTTCGATATTGTCTTTGGTCTCCAACATCAATAAGGCCTATTCTCTTGATATCTTTCGGAACAAATACCCCTACAAGCCGCATTACGCGATGGTTTTACGACAGGATCGCTGCATTGACTGCGAAAAATGTATGAAAGCCTGTGTCGAAACCAATCATGTTCCCGACTACGGCTGGCGCACAAGAATTTTAAAACGGGAACTGCCGGCGGCCCTTGATCAGAAGTGGGAATTCATTCCCATCCTGTGCAATCAATGCAATAATCCTCCCTGCGTGCGGACCTGCCCGACGACGGCAACGTATAAGGATAAAATCAACGGCATTGTACAGATGAATAACAAAAAATGTATCGGATGCAAATCCTGTATCATGGCCTGTCCCTATGACGCCCGTTATTATAATGAAGAAAAAGGTGCCATTGATAAATGCGATTTTTGCTTTGAATCGCGGCTTTCCAAGGGTATAAGTAAACCGGCGTGCGTTGAGGCCTGTCCTTCCGATGTTCGCATATTTGGCGATTTGTCCGACCCGGGCAGCAGGGTTTTCCAACTGGTTCATCAGTTGCAAAAACCCGTCTGGGTTTTGCGGGAACAAGTCGGGGCGAAACCGAATATCTTTTATATGAAGGGTTGATTTTTAAGGCATGAAAAAGAATCTTTTACTGATAATTCTGCTTGCGCTTTTCTGTATCGCTAATGTCAGCGCTACAACAAAGGGGCGCTTTTCCGATGGCGGCGGGATTCTTTATACGCAGCCGGTGAAGTCCGTTCTCTTCAAGCATCAGCATCACGTGGATGAGAAAAAAATAAGTTGCGAAAAATGCCACAGCGGTCTTTTTGAAATGCAGGCCCTGCTTGCCCAGGAGAAAAAAGACTTTGTTATGGATTCTCTCTACAAGGGCAGATACTGCGGCGCGTGCCACAACGGCAAAGATGCATTTGCCGCCAAAAACCAGTGTGCCAGATGTCATCCCCGAATCAGCGAAAAGGATGTCGGACATGTCAAAGGCAAGCCCAAACCATACAAAGCTCCTGTTTACAATACAATCGTTGCTTTGGGAAAAGACCAGCGGCAGGTTACATTCAAGCACGAAAAACATGCGTCTCTGAATTGTCGCGATTGTCATTCGAAACTTTTTCAAATCAAGAAAGGGACAAACAATATTGCTCTGGAAACTCACCAATCTAAGCAATATTGTTTCAACTGCCACAACGGCAAGAAAGAATTTTCCTGGAACAATTGCGCCAAATGCCATCAGAATTGGAAAGACATCAAGCAATATGCCCTCTTGACACCGCAGGCCGACAGAGGAACGTGTGTCGGCTGTCATACCAACGATAACAAAATGAAGTCGCTGGTCATACCGCCTAAAATTGGCGGCGAGGCCGAAGGGTGAGCTGGCGCCCCTCCCCCGGTCCGGGCGGAAGAATATTACAAAGGGTATCTGGTCAACAAAGATTTAATCGGCAAGGATTTCCATCTTTCGATGGATTGTATCGCCTGTCACAAAGGTAATAAACAAGGGAAAACAAAAGAAGAAGCTCATAAGGGCCGACTGGCCAGACCGTCCGATAATCTTAAAAACTGTGGAAATTGTCATATCAAGGCCGGACAAAATTTTGCCAAATCTCTTCATTTCACCAGCCTTGGGCAGCGTGAAGGCGTTAAACACAGATTTTCTGCAGCCGAACTGAAAATTTTTGACAAGAAAGTTTTCGAACAGTCCTGTCGTTCCTGCCATGCCGCCTGCGGCAGTTGTCATGTGAAATCACCGCCTGTTGGCGGCATTACCACCGGCCTTCTGCAGGGTCATAAATTTGTCAAGAAAAATGAGGGGAAAACCTGCGCAGCCTGTCATGGTGGTCGTGTCTATCCCGAATTTACCGGCGAATACGGAGGCACACCTGATGTCCACTACCAAAAAGGCATGATGTGCAACGATTGCCATAAGAAACAGGAAATGCACGGCGACGGTAAAATTTATAAATCCAAAAATGATGTGAAAGACCGGCCCAAATGCCAGTCCTGTCACAAAGATAAAGGCAATCAGGTCGCGCATACCATTCACAAGGGCAAAGTCAGTTGCCAGGGATGTCATTCCTCCGGCCAGTATCGTCAGTGCTACAGCTGTCATTCCGTGCACGGTTCGAAGGCTGAACCGGGCTTCATTCTGGGTATGAATCCGCGTGACCGCAAGACCTTGACAACGCTCAGGATCATACCTACTATAAGAAATACGTTCGAACCCAGGGGAATAAAAATGGAGAATTTCGACGCTCTGCCCAACTACTGGGATTCGGCGGTTCACAATATAAAGAAACGGACAAACCGGACACGCTCCTGCGATTCCTGCCATGTCAATAAGGAAGGATTCTTAAAGCAGGAAGATTTGCTTAAAGATGGTTCGAAAGCCAATGAAGCGTTGATTTATGACATTAAACCAATCAGCAAATAATAAAGGAGGATTTTTTATGGGAAAAATGAAGTTTTTGAAAGCGTTGTTGTTGTCCCTGTTGATTTTACTGCCGGCTGCGGTATGGGCTGAGGGATTCAGTCCCATTCTCTCAACGGATGATCTGGCAAAAATTTTAAAAGATCCGGGAGTTGTCGTTGTTGATATCCGTAAAGTTGAGGATTATAAAACCGGACACATTCCAGGCGCTCTTGGCATTTTCTACGGCAACTGGGCACCGGGTATGGGCGGTTTGCAAAATGAAATGCCCGCGGATGATGATTTAATCGATCTGCTTTCCGCAAATGGAATCGGGCCGGATTCGACAGTTGTCGTTTATGGAACGACCGCTGCACCGCCTGATCGCGCGAATGTTACCCGTGTAGCCTGGGCATTAAAATATGCGGGCGTGAAAAAAGTCGCGGTGTTGAGCGGCGGATTTGAAAAATGGGCAACTCGCGAGAAAAAAGAAGTATCCCAGGAAGTGGTTAAACCCAAGGCCAAACCCTACACCGGAAAGGTAAACAAAGATCTTCTGGTGAAAAAGGACTATGTAAAAAATCAGATCGGCAAAGCGACTATTGTCGATACGCGCGAACCTGCTTTCTTTAAAGGCGAACAGAAGCTGCCTTTTGTGGCTAAAGCCGGCAGAATCAAAAATTCTGTAAATTTACCATCTATGCAGGTTTTCGACAAATATCCTCCTGGAGAGCACATGGAACCCTGCTGCTGGACGTATAAAGATACAGCCACGCTGAAGAACTTGGCTTCCGGCGTTGTCGGCAGTGATCTCGACAAGGAAATCATTGTTTATTGTGACAGCGGAAGAGTGGCCAGTATATGGTGGTTTGTTTTAAGTGATGTGATGGGCTATAAAAATGTTAAGATTTACGATGGTTCAGCGGAAGACTGGATGAAGGATGCGACCGCCCCGACAGAACCGTAACGATTAATCACCCTGAATGTGAACAAAGAAGCCCGGTGATTTTTTTCATCGGGTTTCTTTCTCGGTTTGAAGTGTTAAATAAAAAAACTTGACAAAATGTTTGTGATTTGTTTAATCAAGTGAAAACAGAAAGCGGCGATTTAAAAAAGTTAATTGCTCCGCTCTAAAAATGTGCTAAAGGCTGGTGTGATTTTGAATAATGAGCCCGTTGCCTTCTGGCGCGGGCTTTTTGTTTTGAGTCGCGTAAGAAATTTAATACAAAATTTTCAACATAGTGAGGTAAGAAAACAAATGAGTAAACTGCATACACGTCACATTTACACGTCCGAATCGGTTTCAGAAGGACATCCGGACAAAGTCTGCGATCAGATTTCCGACGCCATTCTGGATGCATGTCTGGAACTGGATAAGCATGCCCATGTGGGCTGCGAAACAGCCGTAGGTCCGAATCTGGTCGTCAATCTCGGCGAAATTACCTGCAAGAACTGGGATAAGATCAATCCGCAGGCCATTGCAAGGCAGGTCGTCAAAGACATCGGTTATGATGATCCCTGCGAGGGATTCAGCTGGGACACGTTCAATTATCTCTGCGCGATTCACGGACAGTCACCGGATATCGAACAGGGGGTTGACCGTGACAGGCCTGAAAACCAGGGCGCCGGCGATCAGGGAATGATGTTCGGATACGCGTCTTATGCCACGCCACAAATGATGCCTGCTCCGATTTATTTCGCGCATATATTGCTGGAAGAACTGACCAGACTGCGCAAGGAGAAAGTCATTGAATACCTCCGCCCGGATTCCAAGTCACAGGTCAGTGTATTACATGAAGACGGCAAAGCGGTTAAAATTACAACCGTGGTTATTTCTCATCAGACCTGCGATGTACCTTTGAAACGAATCCGCAAAGATTTAATTGAAGTCGCACGTGATGTCCTGGGTAAAACGGGCATGTTGACCAATAAGACTGAATTTTTCGTTAATCCGACTGGAAGGTTCGTGATTGGCGGTCCTATGGGTGACTCCGGTGTTACGGGCCGGAAAATTATCGTCGATTCTTACGGCGGTGTCGGTTCTCACGGCGGCGGCGCTTTCTCGGGCAAAGATCCGTCCAAAGTGGATCGATCGGCTGCCTACTATGCCCGTTATGCCGCCAAGAATATTGTCGCGGCGAGACTGGCCGATAAATGTGAGATTCAGATTGCCTACGCCATCGGCGTTGCCAAACCACTCAGTATTAATGTCAGTACCTACGGCACCAGCGTAATTCCTGAAACGAAAATTGAAAAAATTCTCACGGACGGGAAAATATTCGACTTCCGCCCGGCCATGATGATCAAGGATCTGGGACTCACCACACCCAAAGGCTGGAGTTACCGCAAGAGTTGTAATTACGGCCACTTTGGACGCAAAGGATTCCCATGGGAAAAGACAGACCGTGTGGATGCACTGCGCGACGCCGCCGGATTGAAACCAAAAAAGTAAATTAATTAGCACTATAAGGAATGATCAATCCGGTGTCATGCGACACCAAAAAGTAATTTCAAGCCTTATACACTTCATAAAAAAGCCCGTCTATTCCAAGTGCGGGCTTTTTTACATCATGTTGTCAATTCGTTTTATTTGTGGCATATATTAAAAAAACCTATCCAAGGAGGTTCATTTGCCGGCAAAAAAAGATCCAACCAGAGAGCGTCTCATTTTGTGCATCAATGCGACATTGCAAAAGAAAGCCCGGGAGATTGTCGTTCTGAATTTAAAAAAGGTTTCCGCATTCACTGATTATATGATTATCTGCAGCGGAACATCGGAAAGGCAGGTGCAGGCCATCGCTCAAGAAATTCAACAATTCCTGAAAAAAGCGGATGTAAGGCCCATGGGCGTGGAAGGCGAAGCCAACGGCCAGTGGGTTTTGCTTGATTATGGCGACGTGGTGATCTCCGTCTTTCACGAACCGATCAGAGATTTTTACGATCTGGAAAATCTCTGGGACGCCCCCCGGATGAAGGTGGACGAAAACAAGAAGGAAGTGAAAAGATTAAGCAGGGAAATGGCATGAGTCTGGCCGAGGTTCTCCATGATTTAAGCGCCGTGATTTTTCCGCCACAATGTCTGGGCTGCGCTGAAATCATTGATCAAGCTGACGGGCGGATATTTTGTCCATCCTGCGAAGCCAGGATTCATTTTATCACCCGGAGCATCTGTCATATTTGCGGCATCACCTTTCCTGACAGTCCGGCAGACAATCACCTGTGCGGCGAATGTCTGGAGAAGAAACCTCATTTTTTCCACGCACGCGCCATCTTCAGTTACGAAGACGTAATTTTAAACTCCATTCATCAATTTAAATACAAAAATGATATTTCTACCGGCGAAATTCTCGCTTCTTTTATGGCCGATTTTTCCTTTCCGGATATTGATTTCAGCGATTATTCTCTGATGATGCCGGTTCCCCTGCATATCAAAAGACTGCGCGAAAGGGGTTTTAATCAGTCGCTGATTCTGGCACGGGCCATCGGCAGAAAAAAACACATCCCCGTTAACTTTTCTCTGTTGAAACGGCACAAATACACCCTGACTCAGACCGGCTTCCACAAACAAGAAAGAAAACAGAATATCAGAGGAGCTTTTGAAGTCACGGACAGTAAAAAAATCACCGGCAGCAACATCCTCCTGATTGACGATGTTTACACAACCGGCGCCACGGTCAACGAATGCGCGAAAATCTTAATGAAAGCCGGAGCACAAAAGGTATCTGTTTTGACACTGGCCAGAGTACTGCCTCATCATTCTTAATTTAAGGAGTTCAGATGGATAAAATACTCGACAGAGAAACCCTGCGGACAAAACTCAATGAGTTGCGCAATCAGGGGAAAAAAATCGCTTTCACCAACGGCTGTTTTGATATTCTGCACGTCGGGCACGTGCGATATTTGCGTGAAGCGCGGAAGACCGGGGATGTGCTGGTGCTCGCGTTGAACAGTGATTCCTCCGTCCGTGCCCTCAAAGGCGAAAAAAGGCCTCTGGTTTCCGAGCAGGAAAGAGCCGAGGTTCTGGCCGCGCTGGAATTCATTGATTATGTGACAATTTTCCCGGAGTTGACTCCGCTGGAACTTATCAATTTCCTCAAACCGGACGTCTTAATCAAGGGCGGAGACTGGCCGGAAGAGAAAGTTGTCGGACGGGAGGAAATCAAACAGTGGGGCGGTCGGGTGGCCATCATTCCTGAAGTGGAAGGGAAATCAACGACCAATGTTATAGAAAAAATCATTAAAGCATATTGTTCAGATAAAGAAAGTAATTGATCTAACTGATAATATTATAATCTCCGGTCATATGGATAAAATATCCCGTTAACAAAAATTTCTCTTTACAAATAAATTTTCATCGAGTAAAGGATACGTTCAAGTTTTTCATGCAAGGAGTAATGTTTTGGAAAAACAGACTAACGTAAAAGCAAGACAGGAAAAAATGCAGGCTTTCAAGAAGTTGCTCAATCAGAAAATCAATGAGCTGTTGAGCGAAGCCGGCAAAACTGTTTCCGAAATGACTAACGGGAAAGAAAATTATCCCGATCCCAACGACAGAGCCTCGCTGGAATCCGACAGGAATTTTGAATTACGCATCCGCGACAGAGAACGTAAATTGATCATAAAGATGCAGGAAGCCATCAAAAGAATTGATGACGGAACGTTCGGGATCTGCGAAGTTTGCGGTGGCCCCATTTCCGAGAAAAGACTGATGGCAAGACCGGTAACGACTCTCTGTATCGACTGCAAAACTAAACAGGAAAAGATGGAAAAACTAAAGGGCGAATAACCCGTGAAAAATAAATCATAAAAAAGCCCCGACATCGGGGCTTTTTTATTTTAAGAACATCCGGTAAATATCAACAATCTAATAAACGCCCGATTAAATTCTGAAACGAATAAGGTTGAATCTTACTTACAAGGGTACTATATTAATTTTTATTTTTAAATCAAAAATGATGATGGCTTTTTATGTTTGTAAATGTCGCCTTAAACATTCCGTCTGATAAAACCTTCACATATGACGTTCCTGCTGATTTACAAAGCCAGATTGAAATCGGCAAGCGCGTCTTTGTTCCCTTCGGCAATAAAAAGCGCACAGGCTTTATTGTCGAGATCAATCATGCCTGCGATCTGAAAAACATCAAGCCTCTCTATGAGATACTTGATGATGAACCGCTCTTCGAATCAAATGACCTGAAATTTTATCAGTGGATTGCCGACTATTGCATTTATCCATTGGGTAAGGCGTTGGCCGAAATCATTCCCTCCGGTTCTGAGAAAAAAGACTTTTCCTGGATAACTCCCGTGGCATCGAAAAAGGATATTCATCTTTTTTCCGAGCAGGAAAAACTAATGGAATTTCTGAACCGGTATCCTCAGGGCATCGCCCTCAACAGCATCAGTAAAATCAGCGGTATTAACAATGTCTCTGCCGCGACAAGAAAACTGCAATCGGCCGGGCTTATCCTGATTGAAAGAAAACAAAACAAACAACTTTCTGTAAAAAGTGAAAAGATTGTAACCCTTGCGCCAATCGATACAGATGAAATAAGATTAACCGATAAGCAGGCAACGGTCATCGATTTTATCCGGAAAACCGGTACGATATCTTTGAAGAATCTGATTGCCGAATCCTGCGTTTCGGAGGGTGTTTTCAAAAGACTGCATGAAAAAGGTATTATTCATTTCACGGATCAGGAAAAAATTCGCACCGCTTCTTTAGATTCAACACTTTGCCGAAAAATAAATCCGCTTCTTCTTAACAAACAGCAAGAACTGGCGTTGTCAGAAATTTCTCATAAAATTGGACAAGACACCTTTTCACCGATTCTGCTGCACGGCGTCACGGGCAGCGGCAAAACGGAAATTTATTTAAAAGCGATTGAAAAAGTTATAAGCGATGGAGCCTCCGCAATTTACCTTGTCCCGGAAATTGCCCTGACGCCGCAATTGATATCGCGCGTGGCGGGAAGATTTGATAAAAGTCAGATTGCGGTCCTGCACAGCGGCATTTCCGAATCCATTCGTTATGACCAGTGGCGGCAGATCAAACGCGGCCATATCCATTTGGTGATCGGCGCGCGTTCCGCCCTTTTCGCGCCTCTTCCGAATTTGAAATTAATCATTGTTGATGAAGAACACGACGCATCCTACAAGCAGGATGACCGGCTTTGCTATAACGCCCGCGACATGGCGATTGTGAAAGCGAAGATGTCTTCCGCCGTTGTGATTACCGGTTCGGCGACTCCGGGTGTGCACACTTATTTTAATGCGCGGACCCAAAAATACAGTTATCTGGAATTGCCCCGGCGCGTGGATGACAGACCCATGCCGGTCGTGGAAATCATCGACATGAAAGCTCAACAGGAAAAAGCGGGAAAAGTTCCCATCTTTTCTGACAGACTGATTGAAGCGATCGATGAAACGCTTGACAGGAAGGAACAGGTTTTGCTTTTTCTCAACAAGCGGGGTTTTGACACTTTCCTGGTCTGCGCCGACTGCGGCTATCAGTTCGGCTGTCCCAATTGCGCCGTTTCACTCAAACATCACGCTGTGGAAAACGTTATTAAATGTCATTACTGCGATTACACCATTAAATCTAATCCCATATGCCCTTCCTGCAAAAACAGCCGCATTTTAAATTTTGGCGTAGGCACGCAGAAACTGGAAAAAGAAGCGCTAAAGTTTTTTCCCCACGCACGCGTCCAGAGAATGGATTCCGATACCACGGCTCGCAAGGGCGCTCAGGAGAAAATTCTGAGGACACTGGAAGCCAGAGAAATTGATATTCTTATCGGTACACAGATGATTACCAAAGGCCATGATTTCCCTTTCATAACACTGGTGGGCGTTATCGCCGCCGACACATCCTTGAACATGCCCGACTTTCGCGCCGCTGAAAAAACGTTTCAACTGATCACGCAGGTAGCCGGACGCGGTGGACGCGGCGATACTCCCGGCAGGGTGATCATCCAGACTTTTAATCCTGATAACTACGCTTTACGCCATGCGCAAAACCACGACTACAAAGCGTTCTATGATGAAGAAATTGAGTTCCGAAAAGCCCTGCACTACCCGCCTTTTAGCCGGATCATTAACCTGCGTTTATCTTCCACACAGAAAAACACGTTGATAGAGGCAGCGCAACGTCTTGGTAGATTGGCGCATAGATTAAGCAGAAGTTATGGCGATGCTGTGGAAATTATCGGACCCGCAGAATCACCGCTGGCTAAACTCAGAGGCCGCTTCCGCTGGCAAGTGATGATCAAAGGAAAGCATATTAAAACTCTTCACCAGATTGCGCGAGAAATCATCAACCAGCATAAGAACAGTCACGTGAAGATTACGGTGGATGTGGATCCCGAAAACTTCATGTAGTGGCGCTGTTCCATGTCACTAAATTAATAACTCTATCCTTAAGTAGGTCTCATTGCCTCAGTTGCCTGATGAATCAGAAAATTAGTGGGCAACAACCGCATCAACTCGGGTTGGCAATTCCGCAGCGCTTCATTCTCAGCCAGTTATGCGGAGTACGAACCTTACAATTGGAAAGAAACTCTTTCCTAGACACAACAATATTGCGACTTTGTATGTAACGCCCCCATCCAGACAACGTTTAAAAACGGTGAAGTCAGCAGGTGGAATATTCAATTAATTTCGTCGAAAATTTGATTGGCGCTTATTAGGTTTTGGATGGTTTTAAAAAATAAATCAAACGATAAAAGAGAAACACTGCTTTCAGTGTAATTTTAACCATTTATATCCTCAACATCTTCATAGACATCCTGCGTATAACGCGGTGAGCAGATGGCCAGAAAAATCAAATCCTCTTTGCCGATGTTGGCGATGCGCTGCGAACACATCGGCGGAATCAGCACGACATCACCGGAGTTCACCTCTTGCGGCGGAAGGTCGCCGATCTCCACGCGCCCTTTGCCGCTGATGATAAAGTAGCGTTCGGTGATTCCCTGCAGGCGATGACGGCGCGTTGTCACTCCGGGTTCCACTCTTGCCCTGGCGATGGATACAGCCGGATCATCAGCGGAATTGGACAGTTCCGTAATAAAACATCCCTCGGCCATGTAAAATTCCGCTTTGAGATTTTGTTTTTTGATTTTTGCTTTCATAATCAATTTACTTTCTTTTCATATGACAAAACAGTTCGAAGCTTCATTTTTTCAGCATGATTCGGGCGTCCACGATGGTGCATGATTTGTCGCTGCACATCACCGGATTCAAGTCCACCGATTCAAAATAATCCTTCATATCCATCATCAACTTGGAAAAACGAATCAGCGTTTTCTGTATAGCCGAGATGTTGACAGGTTTAGCGCCGCGGTAGCCGGTCAGCATCGGGTAGGCTTTGAGTTCCCGCATCATGCCTTCCACATGGGCATTGCTAAGCGGCGCCATCCGCAGGGAAACATCCTTGTAGATTTCGACGCCCACGCCGCCGAACCCCAGAAGCATCATGGGGCCGAATTGAACATCGTTTTTCGCGCCGATGATCAATTCAACGCCTGAAGCCATTTCGTCAATGAGCATTCCGGCAAATCCGGGAAGCTTGCGGAATCTTTCCAGCACAGCCACAAGCCGTTCATCATCTTTAATGCCGATGACAACCCCCTTGACATCGGACTTATGAATGATTTCCGGAGAGACAATTTTGACCACAACCGGATAGCCGATTTTGCGGGCGGCCTCAATAGCCTCTTCCGCTTTTTTCGCCACCGCAAATTTCGGTGTTTGAAATCCGGCCAGGGAAAAAATCCGTTTCGCGTCCGGTTCCAGAACCCAGCCCCATTTTTTCGATTTTTCCAGAATGCTTTTTATTTCTTTATTGAGCATGTTTATTTCCTCGTGAGGGCTTTGGCCATCAGAACCGCTCCTTCAATGGAAGACGAGGCCGGAATACCGTTGAGTTCAAATCCGTCAATCATCATATTGTATTTTTCGACATGCGGCGCATAGGCGATAAAAGGCTTTTTGTATTGTTTGCTAACCTGACTCAGCCGCACGCCGATATCGAGCGTGATGCCCGGAATGTACGGCAACAGCAGAAACACAATGCAGTCAATCTCGTTGGACTCGCCCATGATTTTGGCGCACGCCACAAAATCGTCGTCGGTGGCGCTGCCCGTCAAATCAACCGGATTGCTGAAAGACGCAATCGTCTGGACGCTTTCGGACACAGCGGCTTTCATGTCAT
>Ga0208197_1000619_pt1 | contig 42916 bp, 30 predicted proteins | sample AD_JPNNA4_MetaG_FD_184444 | JGI IMG/M metagenome (GOLD analysis project Ga0208197, IMG submission 184444) | Active sludge microbial communities of municipal wastewater-treating anaerobic digesters from Japan - AD_JPNNA4_MetaG (SPAdes) (version 2) | ecosystem: Engineered > Bioreactor > Anaerobic...
GAAATGGAGGGCTACACCGTCATCACGGCCAGCGATGGTGTCGAAGGGCTGGAGATGATGGAGCGTTGTACACCTGATCTGATCATCGCCGATATTTCTATGCCGCGGATGGATGGCTACAAGTTTTTCGAGGCGGTTCATGCTCGACCCGAATGGGTGCCGATTCCCTTTATCTTCCTGACGGCGCGGGCCGAAAAAGAGGACCGCTTGAAAGGCAAAGCGATGGGGGCGGAGGATTACCTCGTCAAACCCTTTGATCCCCAAGAACTTGTGGTCGTGGTGCGCTCGCGGATCGGACAGGCCGAAGCTATCCGCGAAGCCGCAGAGACCGAATTCGAGGAACTCAAACAGCAAATCATCACATTGTTGAGCCACGAATTGCGCACCCCCTTGACCAGCGTCTACGGCTATACCGAATTGGCCCTGGAGGATGCCGCTCAATTGCCATCCGGTGAGTTCCAACAGTATCTCCTTAGTATCCGCCGCGGTGCCGATCGCCTGCGCAACCTGGTCGAAGATTTGTTGATGATTGTGCGCCTGGACACCGGGCAATTGGAACGCGAGTTTCAAATCCTGGCAACGGTGTATGATAGAGTGGGGGATGTCATCGAGCATACGGTGATACTTCATAAGGCACAGGCGGAAAAGGAAGGCCTTGTCCTGGAAACGCACATCGCGCCTGACCTGCCGCCGGTGCGGATCTACGAAAGTTTCTTGTCCGATGCATTGGGCCGGTTGATAGACAATGCCATCAAATTCTCGCGTAGAAAGGGCAAGCGCGTGATCGTGACGGCCTCCGCCGTTCAGGATTGGGTCGAGATTGCCGTGACCGACGAAGGGATCGGCATTGCTCCCGCCAGCATCGGCCATCTGTTTGAACGTTTCCGCCAGATTGACCGTGACAAAATGGAACAGCAAGGCACCGGCCTGGGGCTTTCCATCGCCAAAGCGTTGATCAATTGCATGGGCGGGGAGATTACCGTCCAAAGCGAGCCTGGCAAAGGCAGCACTTTCACCGTCCGCTTGCCGGTGGCTCAATAAATCGCTCTACATCGTGACCAACACTTTCAACGTGCCGGGGTGTTCGGCATGGTGGAGCGCTGCCAGAATCTCTGCGAACGGATAGCGCGCCTGTATCAAGGAGCCGACGTTGACCAATCCCCGCTCCAGCAGTCGCAACGCCGGCGCAAATGGTCCACACCGCGACCCCACAAGCCGTATTTCGTCCACAACAATCCGGCTGAGGTCGGTTTCCATTGTCCTGTGGTAGGTAGATTTCAGGATAAGCGTTCCACGTGGACGCAGTAGCTTGCGTGCCGTGATGTAGCCGTCGGGATGCCCCGTCGCCTCGACGACAACATCCGCCGTCCCCATAATCTCCGCCGGTTCCGCCGTCGTTCCCCGTGGTATATGCAGCGTGGTGATACCCAGATGCGCGAGGATGTCCAGTTTTTCGCTGTGGCGCCCGATGACGGTCAAATCGCAGCCGGTCAGCGCCAACACCTGTGCACAAAGCAACCCCAGCTTGCCATCTCCCAGGACGATGACCCGATCCGTCGGGTGAATGTGGACCTGTTCGAGGATTTCGCAGGCGGCCGCCAGCGGTTCGGTGAACACGGCGAATTCATCGGGGAGCGTATCGGGGACGGCGTAGAGATTCCTGACGGGCAGTGTCAGGTAGTCGGCGAACGCGCCATCGCGGCCCTCTATGCCCAATGTCGTGCGGTGCGGGCAATGGGTGGGACGCCCGGCCCGGCACGTCGCACAGACGCCGCATGCCGCGTTGATGTCGCCGACGACGCGCCGGCCTTCCCATGCTTCCGCGCCCGGTGCGGCCTCGACCACGCCGACGAATTCATGGCCGGCTACTCCGTGGAAGTGCAGATACCCCCGTGCCAGTTCCAGATCGGTGTTGCAGATGCCGGCGACGTGCACACGAATGAGTGCCTCGCCGGGTGGGGGTTCGGGGATGGGGTAATCTTCGACAAAATGCCAATCTTGATCTAACACTAAAGCACGCATCGCTATCTCCTCAATGTTTGTCCTTAATGTTTGTATTATACCCACAAAAATAAAATTTTCGATTTTCAGGATGAAATTTTGTCTTTAGTTGTAACAAGCTATCTGAAGCCCATTTGACAGGTAAACTATACAGTGTATAATGTATACAATGTATAATTTATACGTTGTAAATCCATAGAGAAGCGCCATGCCCCGTCCCAAACAGACCGAAACGGAACGCGAAGCCATGCGCGAACGCATTCTGGATGCCGCTCATGAGCTGTTGCTGGAGCACGGCTACGACGCGCTCACTACGCGGCTCATCGCCGAACGCCTGGGCGTATCGCACATGGTCTTGTATACCTACTTTGAAAATCACGATGCCTTGATTCAGGCGTTGCGCGCGCGGCTGCGTGAGGAACGCGAGGCTTCGCGCGCCGAAGCCCTACGCCAGGCCGAAACCGGTGACGTCGCCGCCGTGATGCGTGAAGCGTTGCAACGCTATGTGACCATGGCGAAAGAGCATCCCAAGATGTACTCGTTTATGTGGGTACAGCCGATTCATGCAGATGCCCTTTGCTCGGAACCCCACCGCCCCTACCAGGGCAACGTGCGCTACCTGGCGCAGTTGGTGCAACTGGGCATCGAACGCGGCGTGTTCGTGCCCCGCGACCCCACCCTGACCGCCGCAACCGTCTTTGCCATCATTCACGCGCCTTCCATCTTTTACCACAACGGACGGCTCACGGATGAGAACTTGCGTGACCGGATGTCTGCCGAATCGCTAGAAATCGCCATGAATTACCTGCTGCGTGAAGCATGGATGACGAACAACCATCCGACGAACGCCCATCCGACGAACGACTACCCGACCAACGACCATCCGACGAACGCCCATCCGACTAACGACTATCCGACTAACGACTACCCGACTAACGACTATCCGACTAACGACTATCCGACTAACGACTACCCGACTAACGACTACCCGACTAACGACTACCCGACTAACGACTACCCGACTAACGACTATCCGACCAACGACCATCCGACTAACGACTACCCGACTAACGACTATCCGACTACTTTAAGGAGATACTGCTTATGAAATCATTACTTCGCTTGCTTCCCTTTATGAAACCCTATCGCCGTGACGCTATCCTGGCATTGGTGCTATTGTTGGGTGTGGTGTTCGCCGACCTGGCGATTCCTCGCCTGACCCAGCGCGTGATTGACGAGGGCGTCAAGGCCCAAAATATGACGGTTATCCTCAACACCGCGCTGCTTATGCTCGGCGTGGCTGTGTTGGAGTCGCTGGTCTCGGTCGGCAACATCATCCTTTCGGTACGCGTGGGGATGCGCACCGCCGCCGATATCCGCAGTGCCCTGGTGCGCAAAGTACAAACCCTCTCTTTCGGCAACCTTGATCGTCTGCAGACCGGACAACTGCTCGTGCGCGCCACCAGCGACGTCAATCAGGTGCAGATGATCTTGATGATGGGGCTGCGCATCCTTACCCGTGCCCCCATCTGGGCCGCCGGCGCCCTGCTGATGCTCATTTTCACCGCGCCGAGCCTGGCCTGGATATGGCTGGCGATGTTGCCGCTGCTCTTCGGCATCGTCCTGCTCTTTATGATCAAAGCGCGTCCACTGTTCCTGATCGTGCAGCAAAAGCTGGATAGACTCAACACCGTGCTCCAGGAGAATCTGGCGGGCGTGCGCGTGGTCAAAGCCTTCGTCCGTGCCGAATATGAAAAACAGCGTTTTGCGCGCGCCAACGATGACCTTATGGCGCAGACCATCAAAGTCCTCAATTTCGTCGTGTTCTTGATGCCGCTGATGATGACCATCACCAACCTCGCCACCGTGGGTGTGATCTGGTTCGGCGGCAATCTGGCAATCGAAGGCAAGCTGACGGTCGGACAGATTATGGCGGCGGTCAACTACATGATCTTTTCGCTGTTCCCGCTGACCATGCTCATCAACATGATCGCCCCGCTTTCTGCCGCCGACGCTTCCGCCGGCCGCATCCTCGAAGTGCTGGAAAGCGAACCGGAAGTCCAGCCGCCTGTGGAGCCGCGCCGACCGACGATAACTGCCGGGCGGGTCATCTTCGAGAATGTCTGCTTCAGCTACAATCACGGCTGTGCCGACGCCGTGCTCAACGACGTGAACCTGGTTGCCGAACCCGGCGAAACCGTGGCGATCCTCGGCGCGACCGGCTCCGGCAAGTCCAGCCTTATTCACCTGATCCCGCGTTTCTACGATGTGGACGGCGGGCGGGTGTTGGTGGATGGCGTGGATGTGCGCGAATGGCCGCTGCACGATCTGCGCTCTCAGGTGGGCATCGCGCTGCAGGAAGCCGTACTTTTCAGCGGCACCGTGCGTGACAATATTCGCTATGGTCGCCCGGACGCCACCGATGAGGAAGTCATTGCCGCCGCCAAAGCCGCGCAGGCCCATGACTTCATCATGGCGATGCCACAGGGGTACGATACACTCATCGGGCAGCGCGGCGTGAACCTTTCCGGCGGACAAAAGCAACGCCTCGCCATCGCGCGCGCCCTGTGTGTCAAGCCGCGCGTCCTCATCCTCGACGACAGCACCAGTGCGGTGGATGTAGAAACCGAGAGCAAGCTACAGGATGCGCTGGATGAACTCTTGCGCACCCAACTGGCGCATCAGACGACCGTCTTCGTTGTGGCGCAACGCATCAGCACTGTGCTCACCGCCGACAAAATCGTGGTGCTCGACAAAGGCCGCATTGCCGACATAGGCACGCACGCCGAGCTGCTGGTGCGCAGTCCCATCTACCGGGAGATTTATGCCTCGCAGTTGGGGAATGGTAGACAGTAACGGTAGATGGAATAGAGGGAAGATGAAACTTACCAACGTTCCAACTTCCCAACGTGCTAACGTGTAAATGCAAGGAGACAGAGAATCTCTATGGAACAACGACCGACTTTTTCCAATGAACCACGCGGCGGTGAGCGGCCGCCTGTTTCGATACCCTTATCGGGGCCGGGCGCGCGACGCTTCGGCACGCGCATTGAGAAGCCCCGCGACGTGCGCAACACGCTGCGGCGTCTGTTGAGCTACCTGCGCCCTTATCGCTGGACGCTCGTGCTGGTGATTGTGTTGGTTGTCGCCAGTACGCTGCTGGATTTGCTCGGCCCATACCTCAACGGTGTGGCGATTGACCGCTTTATCACGCGGCGCGATGTCGGAGGGTTGGGCAAGATCGCCTTGCTGATGCTGGCGGTGTATCTTGTCGTCTGGGCGATGCGGGTGGCGCAGGCACGGCTGATGGTGGCCATGGTGCAGAAGGTGATGCGCACCCTGCGCGAACAGTTGTTCGGCCACTTGCAGACACTCTCCCTGAGCTTCTTCGATCGCAATCCGCACGGCGATTTGATGAGCCGCCTCACCAACGACCTGGATGCGCTCAGCCGCCTGCTGGCGCAAAACGTCACCGAACTGTTCGGGGGATTGCTGTCGCTGGTGGGGATTGTGGTGATGATGTTCGCCATCAACTTCTGGCTGGCGCTGGGTTCGATGTTCGTCTTCCCACTGATGCTGTGGTTCACCGGCTTCGTGGGCAAGCGCACGCGGCAAGGCTTCCGCGAATTCCAGATGTACATCGGAAAGTTGAACGGCGAACTGGAAGAGATTTTCAGCGGACAACGGGTCATCCTCGCCTATGGGCAGGAAGGGAGTACGTTGGCAAAATTCGACCGGGTGAACGCCGAGACGCGCGACGTGGGCATCCGCGCCCAAATCTATGCGACGTTGATTCCCCCGCTGATGGGCATTTTTAGCAACGCCAACATCGCTATCCTCGCCGGGCTTGGGGGCTGGATGATCCTGCGGGGTTGGGCCACCGTCGGCACGATCCTCACCTTCTACAACTACTCGCGGCGATTTGCCGGACCGCTGCGGCAATTGGGCGACCTCTACAATCAAATTCAATCGGCGCTGGCCGGGGCCGAGCGCGTCTTCGAGTTGCTCGATCAGGAATCGGAAATCTTGGAAGCGCCGAACGCGATTGTGCTGGATCAAGTGCGCGGTGATGTGGTCTTCGATCACGTGAACTTCAGCTACACGCCCGGCGTGCCGGTCATCAAGGATATGAGCTTCCGGGCTGAACCCGGAAAAACGATAGCTCTGGTCGGTCCGACGGGCGCGGGCAAGACGACGATGATCAACCTGCTCTCACGTTTCTACGACATCCAGAGTGGCAGCATCCGTATTGATGATGTGGATTTACGCGCCTACAACAAAGCCAGCCTGCGTCGCAAACTCGGCGTGGTCTTGCAGGATACATTCCTGTTTTCCGATACGGTGATGGAGAACATCCGCTACGGGCGACTTGACGCGACCGATGAAGAGGTCATCGCCGCGGCGAAACTGGCGAACGCCGATCAGTTCATCCGCCGCCTGCCTCAGGGCTACCAGACGGAGCTTTCGGAGCGTGGCAGCAACCTCAGCCAGGGGCAACGGCAGTTACTCGCCATCGCCCGCGCCGTTCTCGCAGACCCGGCGATCCTCATTCTCGACGAGGCGACGAGCAGCGTGGACACACGCACCGAGCAACACATCCAAGAGGCACTGCTGCGTCTGATGGAGGGACGCACCAGCTTCGTCATTGCCCACCGCTTGAGCACGGTGCGCGGCGCGGACACCATCCTGGTCATCAACGCAGGCGAGATCGTCGAGCGCGGCACCCACGCGGAGTTGTTGGCGCAACGGGGGTTCTATTACCACCTGTATATGAGCCAGTTTAAGGGTCAGGTGGCCATGCAAGTCTGAGAAATGTTATAAAAGGGGCTCCACGTCTTTGAGTTTTTCATCGTCACCGGAAAGCTTCTCCCGACGCTTCCAGGCCGTCCAGACAAGCTAGGGCAAGCCGAGAAAGAATACACCCAGGTGCCGATATAACCGCTCCGTACCAGAATCTTCACCCCAGGAGCAAGCCGGTGGTGTCAATGAAGGCTTCCTTCAGTGGCTCGATATACAGCGTGACCAGAGCTTGACGCAGCCAGCTCAGAACACGTTTCATCGGTTCCCCTCATCTTTTCAGCCGGGTTTATGCCGTACCGTCAAAACCGGACAATGGGCATACTCGATGACCCGTTCGGCCACGCTGCCGATGCGTCCCAAACGCTGCGTCCCCAACCCTCCGACGCGCCCGATGACGATGAGATCAGCGTTGACCTCGCGCGCCAGCTCGGTGATTTCGATATAAGGGGTGCCATAGCGGATGACCTGGGCCGTGGTTATGCCTTGATAAGCGGCCATCCGCGCCAGATAGTCCAGATAATGGCTGGCTTTGCCGCTGAACTCCGCGCGCACCTCATCCAACGACCGGCGCGTCGTGCGGGCAATTTCTTCCGCCGTCTGGGCATCAATCACGTAGACGAAGGTGATTCTCATCGGACGCATGCCGGCAATGCTGATAGCTAATTGTCCGGCATTGATTGAAGTCTCCGAGCCGTCGGTAGGAACGACGATGTGCGTAAACGGGCTTTTCCGTGCTTCCATCGGCACCTCCGTATGCAGAACGTGATTCGTAATTCGCTATTCGTAATTCGTAATTCGTAACTCGCTATCCGTAATCCGTTGTCGTTTTACCCAAACTCATAAGACGTTGGCTTCCCCCCGCCAATGTCGCGATAGGGCTGTTGATATTCGCGGGTGGGCGGCCCGACCCGTGCGGTGGTTTCTTTGGACTTAAGCCGCTTGAGGCGGAAGGTTTCCTCCCGCTCCCGCTCTTCGAGCGCGCTTTCGATATATTTGATTGTTGCCTCGTATTGTGGGATAAAGATGTATTGCAGAGCATTGACGCGCCGCTGCGTCTTCTGCAACTCCCGCGCCAGTCGCCATACCGTCGTCAGCATCTCCGACAGCCTGGGAATTTCGGCGAGCACTTCCCGGAAGCGTGTGGCGGCTTCGTCAAGCGCCACAGTGGTATCTCCCAGAGCGTAGGGCATCTCCGGCGGCTCGCCGTGTGCTTCGACTGCGGGGATGACCACGCCCATAATGCTGTGCAGTTTGATCTCCACCTCGACGGTTTTGTTCACGGCAAGCGCCGTCCATTCCAGGCGCTCCCGGCCCATCGAAAGCCGCGCGTCAACCAGCGCGCGATAGGCATCATCCAGCTTTTGCCAGACCTGACGTTGTTGGACCACGGCATCGTGGGCAGAGCGGATAAGCTCCGTGGTCAGAACTTCCCGCTTCTTGTCTAGGATTTCATATCCCTCCCGCGCCAGGTTGAGTGCCTGGCGGGTGCGGAGCAGATTGCTGCGGGTGGGAGCGATTTGCTGGGGCATCGGATTACGCCTTTTTGTAATACCGCTCGATTTCGGCCTCTGAAACGCGCGTCAATTCCTCACGCGGCAGCAAAGAAAGCACCTGCCAGCCAAGATCAAGGGTCTGCTCGATAGGACGGTTTTCGGTTGCCCCCTGATGGACAAAGTCGCGTTCAAAGGCGCGTCCGAATTTCAAGTAATCCTGATCCACCGCTGTCAACTCTTCCTCACCGATGACCGAGGCCAGTGCGCGGACATCCTGCACATGCGCATAGGCCGCATAAAGTTGCGCCGCAAGGTGCGCATGATCGCCGCGTGTGCGACCTTCCCCGATACCGTCTTTCATCAACCGCGAGAGCGAGGGCAACACGGCCACCGGCGGATAAATGCCCTGCTGATAGAGTTCACGGCTGAGCACCGTTTGCCCTTCGGTAATGTAGCCGGTGAGGTCGGGGACGGGGTGGGTGATGTCATCGTTGGGCATGGTGAGGATGGGCAATTGGGTGATGGAGCCACGGCTTCCCTTGATGCGGCCGGTACGCTCGTAAAGCGAGGCCAGGTCGCTGTAAAGGTAGCCGGGGTAGCCCTTACGGCTGGGCACTTCGCCGCGAATGTTGGAGATTTGTCGTAGCGCCTCGCAATAGTTCGTCATATCGGTCATCACTACCAGCACGTGTAACCCCTTCTCGAAGGCCAGGTACTCGGCTAACGTGAGCGCGGCGCGCGGCGTGATGAGCCGTTCGATAGGCGGATCATCCGCCAGATTGAGAAACATCGCCACGCGCAGGAGCGCGCCGCTGCTGGTGAACGATTCGCGGAAGAAGTCCGCGACATCGTGCTTGATGCCCATCGCCGCAAAGACGATGGCGAATGACTGGGCTTCCTGGTCGGCGGAGAGGATGGTGGCCTGGCGCACGATTTGCGCCGCCAATTGATTGTGCGGCAGACCGCTGCCCGAGAAGATCGGCAGCTTTTGCCCCATCACCAGAGCGTTCATCCCATCGAGGGCCGAGATGCCGGTTTGAATGACGTCGCGGGGATAAACGCGCGACGTGGGATTGATGGGCTGGCCGTTGACATCGGCCCAGCGGTCGGCCAACGGCATCGGTCCGCCATCAATGGGTGTCCCCAGGCCGTCGAAGGTGCGTCCCAGCATCTCCAGCGAGACCGGAATCCGCATCGGATGTCCCTGAAAGCGGACGTGGGTATCCTCGATAGAGAGGCCGGTCGTCCCGGCGAAGACTTCGATGACTGCGGCTTCCTCGCCGACTTCCAGCACCCGGCCCCGCCGCACGCGGCCCTGCGCGTCAATGATCTCGACGACTTCGTCGTAGCCGACGCCGCGCATCCCTTCCACGACCACAATTGGCCCTTCGACGCGCGCCGCCCCCAGGATTTCCTGTTCCCCGTACTCACCGCTTATTTCCATGCTCATGTTCCTCAAGGTCATGCATACTCGTGTTCCAGTTGATCCATCTGCATATCCATCTCAGCAATCAGTTTCTCGATTTGCTTGACGGCGTCGTTGGGGATGGTGGTCTTCATCCGCACCAGCGTGTTGACGATGGGCAGGTTGTGCAGCAGGATAATCGGACACCCCTTGGCGACAATGCGCGCCGCGCGGTCGTGAAAGTGCAGGATAGCGCGCAACATTCGGATTTGCTTCTCGATGGTCGCGTAAGCGTCAATTGCATCCAGCGCGCTCTGTTGCAGGATCCCTTCGCGCAACAGCCACGCCGTTTCCAGGATGAGCCGCTGATCATCGGGCAGGGCATCCGGGCCGACGAGCTTGACGATCTGTTGCAGATGGCTCTCGCGTTGTAGAATCTCCATCGCTTGTGTGCGCAGTGTGTGCCAGTCGGCATATCCCCGACCCCGCCACCAATCGGCGATCTCATCCACGTATTCGCTGTAGCTGTCTAACCAGTTGATCGCCGGGAAGTGCCGCGCCGAAGCGAGCGTTTTATCCAGCGCCCAGAAGCAGCGGATGAAGCGTTTGGTGTGCTGCGTCACCGGTTCGGAGAAGTCGCCGCCGGGCGGGCTGACCGCGCCGATGATGCTGACCGAGCCGGGGGCGCCGTTCAGCGTAATGGTGTACCCGGCCCGTTCGTAGAATTCCGCCAACCGTGCCGCCAGGTAGGCGGGATACCCTTCTTCGGCAGGCATTTCTTCCAGCCGCCCCGAAATCTCACGCAGCGCCTCGGCCCAGCGTGAGGTGGAATCGGCCATGATGGCGACGTGATACCCCATATCGCGGTAATACTCGGCGAGTGTGATGCCGGTATAGATACTGGCCTCGCGGGCCGCCACCGGCATGTTCGAGGTATTGGCGATGAGAATGGTGCGCTCCATCAATGACCGACCACTGCGCGGGTCTTTTAGCTCCGGGAACTCCTGAAGCACCTCGGTCATCTCGTTCCCGCGTTCGCCGCACCCCACGTAGACAACGACATCCGCGTCGCTCCACTTGGCAATTTGGTGTTGGGTGATTGTGTTGTGCAAGATGAGAGCGCCTCTGCCACCAACAAAATTATGCGTGCCGGGCACGGTAAAATCATACACATCATGAGGCCCAGGGATTGTTTCGATTTTGACAATGGGATCGCAGAAAATAGAGTCCAATGCGTCCGCGAAATTCTTGATTTGCGGGGAGTCGGATAGTGCCGCAAATTGTCGGAAAGTCGCTGCTGACATCTTTTCGCGGCCACACAGGTAATCGGATATATGGACGCCATGCAAGGCCAATTCGTCGCGTGGACTGCCGATAGACTGATAAGCTGTCTGTAATACCTCAGGCCCAGCCGGTACAATATCAACAGCCGTGTACTTACCCTCTTCGTCATCCAGATGGCTGGCTATTTGATCCCATTTCCTTGTGTGAGGTACGCCGTTTTGTGGTCGGCAAGCTGTGTAGAAACGCCCGATCTCTTCCTTGCCCTGCACCGTCAGGCGGAAGTATTCCCATCCCTTTACCGTTTTAGATGACAGGCTATGCAGGATACCCAATCGCATCAAGAGGTAGGAGAGACCTGCGGCCATGGTTTGACTGGCCGTCGAGAGTGCCAGTTCTTTTTTGTTTGAGCTTATGCTCCCGTCACACGAAAAGTATGCGGCAAGGAAACGGGCGATGGTATCATCGGATGACTTAAGGATAACCTCCGGGACCGCCCATGTGCGCGACTTACGGTGACCGGACCCCGGTACCCCCAGGCTCAACATCAACTTGGTCAGGATTGTACTGTGGAAACGGACAGTTGAAATGGTACGGTTTATGGACCTCTTGGGTTCCAGGCTGAATAGCCGCTGCCCCAATTCTGCAAAGCGGCTCAACAATGATTCATCGGTGTTGAAAAACATGACCGTCCTGGGACTCAAGTGACCGTCGCCCAACAACAGTCCTAGAAATTCGGCGAAATCCCCATCCACGGTGGCAGGGATGTGGGTTATTGCACCTTGCCGTTCTCCCTTCAATTCTAAGGCGTTCAGGGTTTGTGTTTGCCCTTTCACCCAGATGCGGCGCGGGGCGGCCAGATAATCACCGACTTTGAGTTGTTGGGCTTCGACTTCTTTAATCTCCAGTTCTGGCGTCACGACGTGTAATTTGTGGATCGGTGTGACCTTCACCGCGCGGCCGCTGCGGGTTGTGATGCGGATAACTTCATCAGCTTTGCCCTTGTAGACGACGGTGGCGCTTTGGGGAACCACCCTGTTGTTTTCCAAAGTGAAGACACCAAGGGGCTTGTCGAGGTAGGTGTAAGATTCGATACCCTGGGCGACTTGCCGCCCCTGGTTGCTGTACTCCTCAAAAAGTTCGGCGATGGGTCGCAATGTCCCGTCGTCCAAAAGGACGAGTGTGTCGCCGGTGACGCATTTCCCGGCCCCAAATCCTCCCGGAATGGCCGCCGTTCCGCCTTTGACCAGGGGGAAGAACGTATCCAACACCCGTTGCCCGGTCACCAGCATTTCGGTGGGCAACAGACGCTGTCGGTAGGGACGTGGCCGCCGTACCGGCCAGCGTTGGAGCATCGTGATCTCCTGCTCACCACGCGATGTTTGCAGCCTGGCGATGGGGTCTACGATAGTGTACTCGCCTGCCGGCGCAATCCAGGTGAGGGTGCCTTCAACGTCTGGCGGTGTCAACACGCGATGTTCGATGAGGGGGGTCTCCGGGACGACACCCAGGATCATGCCTCCCGACACGCGATCGCCGACCTGCGCGCGGGGCGTGAAGGCCCATTTTTGTTTGCGATAGAGGGGCGTGGTTTTGATGCCTCGTCCGATAAACGCGCCACTGCGCAATTCCAGCACCGGCAGGGGCCGCTGAATACCGTCGAAGATGCTCTGCAACAGCCCCGGCCCCAGCTCAACGGAGAGCGGATACCCGGTGCTGAAGACCGGGGCGCCGGGACGTAGCCCGGCCGTCTCTTCGTAGACCTGGACGGTGATGATGTCGCGTTCCAGGCCGATGATTTCGCCGACGAGATGCTCATCACCGACTTCGACCACTTCCAACATACCGATGTGCTGCGACCCGCGCACACGCACTACCGGGCCGTTGATCCATATCACTTCACCGATCTGGGTGCTCATACGGCCTCTCCTGTCAAAATTTTGTAGACGGTCGTGCGCACATCGTCCTGGATGCGGGTCAACCGGGTTTCCAGCGTGTTATCGTAGCGACGATGGCCGTCGGGAGTGCTCAAGATGATGCCAATGCCGGCTTCCAGCGGCGCGCCGCGTTCCAGACGCACGTTGAGTTTCTGCGCCAGATCGGCCAGAAAACCATCATCCAGCAGCTGAGCGGTGGTCGCGTCGGCATGGACGATGAAGTTATTCCCCCCCAGATACGTAGCGGCCTCGCCGATTAAACGCCGCACGAGGTCCACATAATCGGCACGCTGGGGAATTGTCACCAGTTGTGCGCGCGCTTTGTCGAAAACGCGCGCCAGCACTTGCTCACGGCGCTGGAGCCTGAGCATTTGCGCTTCCAATTGCGCCTTCGCAATGGCCTGGGCGATGTTCCGCTCTGCGGTCTGTTGGGCATCCTGACGGATACGTTCACTTTCGCTCTGCGCGTCATTTTGCGCTTGTCTGCGGATGCTGTCGGCTTTGGCTTTCGCTTCGTCCAGGATGGTCTGTGCTTCCTGCGCTGCGATGCCCAGGATGGCTTGTTCAAGGACTTGAACCTTTTCCTGCCCCATCATATTCGCACTCCTGTGGTTCGCCGGATGATCTCGCCAAGCTCCGGACGGTCTGCGGACATCCCTGCCGGCCCCGGAATTTCCACAACCAGGGGGACGGTGCTATGGGCGACGAGATGGTCTACGCGCTGACGGGCCAGGTCGGCAGCATCTTCTGTTACCAGGATGATGCCGGTGTTTTTATCGTTCAACGCTACGTCGAGCGCCTGATTGACAGCTTCACTCGTCGTAGCGATTTGCCCATCCACACCGACCAGGGCAAACCCCTGCACGGCGTCCTGGTGTCCGATGACCATGAGTTTCATGTTAGCGATTAAGGATGATGAATGCGATGATCAACCCGTAGATCGCCACACCTTCGGCAAGACCGACAAAGATCAGGGCTTTACCGAAGACATCCGGTTTCTCGGCGATGGCGCCGATGGCCGCAGCACCGGTGGCGCTAACCGCATAAGCCGCGCCGATCGAGCCGAGGCTTACGGCAGCGGCAGCAGCCAGCGAGGCATAAGGATCGCCGTTCGACGCCTGTGCCAGCCCGGAAGCCGCCACGGCTTCTGGAGCAAACAGCCACACCAGCCCCACACCCAGGAGCAACAACGCCATCACGATATTGACCGTGCTCAAGCCGAAGATCAGCTTCCGGGTCACATCCACCTGCGTCTCCTTGCGTTTGACAAGCCAGTAGATTGCGGCCGGTGCAAAAGGCAACAGCATTGCCAACAAAACAAGTATCATCATCATTCTACACCTCCTGAAATAGTCCGATTGTTTTTAATCCGATGTTTCACCGTTGATCCTTGGCCTTTATCCGCCCGTGCTCTCTGAAGCACCGAGTTGGCCTTGTCTCGGCACCAGCGATAACGGACGATACGGCGTCCCCCCACCGGAGAAAAACTTGCTGAAGAGTTCATAATACTCCAACCGCAAGGTTTGGATTCCCACAATCATGCCTTCAAAACCGATGACAAAGAGATTGCCTAAAATCACGACAATCCAGTACCCCACGCTGCTCGCATTGCCGACACTTTCCGCGATGATGAAAACCACCATGCTCAGTGCCCCGTGGGCCACCGCAAATGCACCCATACGCACATAAGAAAGGGTGTTGCTGAACAGACCGATCAGCGTCTCGAAGAGTTCAAAGAACGCCATCGCTATGTAAGTCCCCATGCCCTCTTCAAACAAGGGACGTCGGCGCTCCACCAGACGTTCAAAGAATTCCGCAAAGGTCAGACCGATGCCACCGATGACCGCCGTGAGAACCAGGACTGTGCCGGGAATCGGAATGGCCACGCCGAAAGTCCGTGCCCCCAGTCCTATCAGTGACCAGTAGAAAATTAACCCGGCCAGGCCGTTATGGTTGAAAAGGAAATGACCCCAATGTCGGCTCAACGCCGCATTGAGCATGTTATAGAGCATCCCGGCACTGAGCAACACAATCCCCACGGCAACCGCAAAGAGCAGGACCTTGTTAATATCTTCAAGTGGGCGGAACCACAATGCCGTCAGCACATCCTCAAAACCGAACAGGCTGCCGTAGAGCACACCGAAAATCGTTGCTATGCCGCCGCACAGGGCGATGACGACGCCGAAACCGGCCATACCGGACAGCGCCCGAATCTTGCGCCCGGCAAGCAGCAATCCCGCCAGCAACAACACGAGTCCGTGGCCGATATCTCCGAACATCAGTCCGAAGACCAGCGGGAAGGTCAACGCCATGATCGGCGTCGGGTCCAGTTCTTCATAGCCGGGCTGTCCGTATGTGGTCACCAGCCCCTCGAACCCTTTGAGGATGGGCGGATTTTTCAGTAACGCCGGAATGTGCTCGATATCCTCTTCGCGTGGTTTAATGACCTCAATAACAACCTTATCGCTGACTCTACCGATGGTTTGTTCGAGGGTAGGAAGGGAGGCCGCAGGCACCCAGCCGGTCACAAGGTAGGTGTGCTGGAAGTGATTGTAACCGGTGATCGTGTGGGCCAGGGCGTGACTGGCACGCACGCGCCAGAGCAGATGCCGCAGGTGGCGGACGCGCATTTCCTGAAGGCGGGCGATCTCCATTTCATACTCGGCGATGTGTTCCCGCGTGCGCTCGATGCCGGCCTGCAGGGCGGCAATGGCCTGAGATGGCGTCCCCCGGTAGTCTTCAGGCAAGATCAGCGGGTTCAGATAGGCACTGCGCGCGGCACGATTTAGCACGGCAGCGTCCTGTTGTAGCCCGAAGAGCACCACCGTCGCCAGATGTCCTTCATGGCGCAAGGTGATGAGAACACAGGGGATGTGTTCCAGACTGCTTTCGAGGCGTTCGATGTTGGTGACCGGTATTGAACCCAGCATTACGAAGGTATAACGCAGGTCACGCAACATGCCCAAATCCACATCCAGGTCGGCAATCGGCGCCAGCTGATTGACATATTTTTGCAATTGTGTCAGGCGGCGACGGGCCGCTTCCAAATCGCGGATAGGGGCCTCAGCTTCATGTTCCAGGCGTTCGATATCCCGCTCGGCCACGCGCGGCTCGATGATGTGCGGCGGCGTGGCAGGTGGCGGGCCTTCGTCAATCCTGAGTTCCTCCATCACCATCAAAATGCGGCGTTCCAAAGCCACTAACTCTGTGGTCCACGTCTGCCATTCATCAATGCCCCGCGAAGGGATGCCTATAGTCAACGGCGCGGTGGGAATGTGATGGAAGATGCCGGATGCCGCCAATGCCTCGGTGGTGCGCACAACTTCGTGCTCCGGTATGATGAGTTCGACCTTGTTCATGGCTTGTGGTTTGAACATAGTTACCACCACTCACTCTCGAGGATCGCTGTAAGTTTCTCCGAGGGCAACTGCGCCGCCTTGGCTTCGACAATGGCGGTCAGGTCCCGCAGTTCATATTCGAGGAGCATCAGGTAGGCCACCTGGACACCGACATGAAAGGGATCGCCCAGGAATGATTTATGACACAAGCGGATGATGTGTCGGTGTAGGGCGCGTTCGATCAGGGCAAGCTGACGTTGTGGAGACGGTGGCTCTTCTCTGGATTGTGGGCCTGTGTCGTCCAACCCCTCGATGTGGGGATAGATACGTTTGACAATCGTGACCATATCCGCGCCTTCGGCGAGCGCGCGGATGTGCTCATCCCGCACTTGATAGCCAAAGGGCATGGTGTAGTTGATGATTTCCTGTACGGAGAGATGGTGATACAGGCGATAACGCATGGCCCAGAGCAGGTTATCCACGTCAATGCTTGTCCCCACGAGCCGCAACGCCTGGTCTCGGTCCGTACCCTTGAGGCTTTGGATGGCTTCCCACAGTCCACGACGATAATCCAGGTCCAGCGCCACTTCCAGGGGAAATAGATTCTTTTCCATTTCGTAGCGCGTGAGGGCATGGATGAGGGTCTCGTAATAGGGCGTGTGGCGCAGGCGCTCGATGGCGCGCACCACACTGCCACTGGCCAACATCCGCTGAATGGTTTCGTTGTTCACCGTGATATAGCGGACCATCGGTGAGAGGAGACGCCGCACCTCATCCCAGGAAGCACCGGTTTCGACGCCGCGCAAGGTGGCTTTGAGATTATCCACTTCGTAAAGCCGCCAGAGCTGGAGAATGAGCTGGCAGGCCGGTTCAGGCGTCAGGCGGATGAGCTTTTCGTAGTCATGCGTCAGGTGCCAGCGCAATTGATAGACTGTGCGCCGTGGCGTGAGGAGCTGGCGATCGAGTTTGAGAAAGGGGCTGTAGGCGGTCTTATCCAGCAGCGTGAGCAGAGCATCGAAGTTGGCGGCCTGGATCAAGGCATGCCATACGTCCGGCGTCAGGAGATTGGCATATAGCGCCCGTGTGGTTGCGTTGACTTGTGCGTAAGCGGTGACGTTGGTGCGAATCATAGCATCACGCTTGACCCATCACGCGGGCAAGCACAAAATTGACTGCGCGGTCCATATTTTGGGCGGCCATAGTATCCAAACGTTGCGCATCGGCGCCGGCCTGGGCGATGATCCGCGCATTTTCAGTTTCGGCCTGTTGGGCGCCCGTGGCAAGGATATGTTCTGCTTCCCGTTGCGCCAGTTTAAGGCTGCGTTGGCGTATGGCGGCGGCGGCTTTTTCAGCTTCCGCTATGAGTTCGGCGGCCTGCTGTTGTGCATCGTCGTGCATTTTCGCAGCCGTCTTTTCGATGTCGAGTATGCGAGTAATCGTTTCCTGGCTCATAAGTCATCGCTCAAAGATAACAAAGAACCGCCGTCGCGTGAATATTCGCAGTTCGGCGGTAAAAATATTATAACGCAAGTCGGCATAAAATCAACCGGTGTATATTGCCCGGGCCTTATCATTCTTGCGCCCCTTATCATTCTTGCGCCCCTTATCATTCTTGCTTCGAGGGGAACGCCAGTTCCCCGTTTTTTCAGGTTAGCAACGCGGATCTGGTGATCTGCTCGAAGCTCAATGAAGTCATTGTAACGAAAATAATAAAACCTTATGTGTATTGCTGATGCGCGCCTCGATTTTCAAATATTGTGGTATAATGAGTGTGAATGGCTTCCTGACTTTTATTTGAGCCATAGGTATTTCTAACCAAAGGAGGAAATTGCTATGGGTGTGCATCTTTACCTTTCGATGATTCCCGAAGCATTGATCGCTTCCATGTTAACTCCTGAGGAATTCGGTGTTTATTATGCGGTGGGAAGTGAAAAGAAATCGCGCGGACAGGCGATCTTCTTTGAAATTGATCCCGATTTTCGCCACCCTGAGCTGTCCATTGATGAAGGTATCCGCCGTTGTGTTCCGCACCCCGATGGTCGTCCCAAAAATTCAATCTATATCACCGTCTATCGTGCCCTGGAACGGATCCCGATGGAGGCCATTGGAAACCTCTACCTGGTAACGCAGGATGGTCGAGTTTTGGAACTTGAGGGCACCGGTCTCAACATTCCTGAGGATACCAGCGGGTTGCATCTCTATCAAGAAATTGCACCGGTGCACCCCTTGATTGTCAGCACGTTGGGGCCAAAAGCCTTCTATGACTTGATCGTGAGAAATCCCATCTCGTTGTTGACGTTGCCGGCCGTCTGCTTTGCCGAGTTGCGGCTCGGTGAGCTGGCACACAATCCGGAATTCGGCAGCGTCGGCGACCTCCCGTATTCCAACATTGATCATCTGCGGCAATGCCTCACCGACTTGAGCACCAAAGAAGTGCATACCAAGATGGTGGATCGTCTCAGCTCGGCGGCCTTCCCGTATCGCATGCTCAAGAGTGGCATTTTCTTGGGGAATACCGAGAAGTTGTTATTCTTCCCCATCCCTTCCCAGGAGGAGTTACGCGCGAAGCATTACCAGTGGTGGCGTTCTGCTAACATGTAACACGTAGCGCAAGCTGCCGCCTTATTTACCGGATCACGAAAGGCTCAAAGCTTTTCTGTTTTTTTCGGGCGACAGATGTGTAGTTGACTTGAAGCGCGGTTTTTTCCCACAAGCGCTGCTATTGTCGCTGTGAACCGCAGGAGAGCTTGAGCCTCTTTGTGTGTATTCTAATATCTATTCTGGAGGACTGGAGGAAAAAATCATGAGTAACACGTTGTGGTTGGTTTTAAGTTTCATTGCAGGCATCATTTCGATCGGCGTTGCCTACTCTTTCTTCAGGTGGGTGGTGAAGCAGGACCCCGGTACTGAGCGCGCGCAGCGTGTCGCCGGTTGGATCCGTGATGGTGCACGCTCTTACTTGAAGAAGCTGTATGGCGCGCTGGGTTTACTCGCTGGTGGCCTTGCGGTCATCATTGCCATCGTCTTTGGGTTGCAGCAGAACTTCGGCTACGGGCTGACGATGGCGATTACGTTTATCTTCGGTGCATTGTGCTCCACGGCTGCCGGATACATGGGTATGACGGTGGCGGTGGAAGCCAATGTGCGCAGTGCAACCGCCGCGAGCAAGGGCCTGAACCCGGCCTTCAACCTGGCCTTCAAGGCCGGCGCGGTGATGGGCCTGGCGATGGTCGGCCTGGCGCTGGCGGGGATGAGCCTGGTGTTCCTCATCACCGGTGACGCCAACCTGGTGCTGGGCTTCAGCTTTGGGGCTTCGACGCTGGCGCTGTTGGCGAAGGCTGGCGGTGGCATTTACACCAAGACCGCCGATATCGCTGCGGACCTGGTCGGCAAGGTTGAGGTGGGTATCCCTGAAGATGACCCCCGCAACCCCGCCGTGGTCGCCGATAACGTGGGCGATAACGTGGGCGATGTCGCCGGTATGGGCGCCGACATTTTCGACAGTTACGTCGCCAGCTCGGTGGCGGCCATGCTGCTCGGCGCGGCTTTGACCAAGCTTAGCCCGGAGACACGGGTGCTCTATACTATCTTCCCGCTGATCCTGTGTATGTTGGGCGCGGTTGCTGCGTTGATCGGGGTGCAGTTCGTGCAGGTGAAAGAGGGCGGTAAGCCCGGCACCTCGTTGAATAACGGTACCATCTACACCTGTATCATCTTTGGCGTGTTGGTAATCGCCGTGGTCTTGTTGATGGGCCTGGATAAGGCCGTGATGTGGGCGACGCTGGCCGGTCTTATCGTCGGCGTCATCATCGGCTTCACGTCTGACTTCTTCACCGGCGATGACCGTCCGCCTGTGGTTGAGACGGCGCGTGTGTCTACCTCCGGTGCGGCCATCAACATCATCACCGGCTTCAGCTATGGGTTGATCAGCATTGCGCCGTCGGTTGTGGGTATCGCCGCGGCGACCTTGATCTCTTACTTCCTGGCGGATCAGTCCACGGTGGTGAACGGCGTTTATGGCGTCGGCATTGCGGCGGTGGGTATGCTGGCGATCAGCGGTATGATTGTGTCGTCGGATGCCTACGGCCCGATCGTGGATAATGCGCGCGGTATCGCCGAAATGGCCGGGATGCCTGAAGACGTCATCGAGGTTGCCGATGTGATGGATGCGGCGGGCAATACTGCCAAGGCCATTACGAAGGGCTTCGCCATCAGCGCGGCGGCCTTGACGGTGCTGGCGCTGTTTGCCGCTTATTCCAGCGAGATCGCGATCGCTGTAGCAGAACACGGCTTGCCCCCTATTGATATGACGATGAGCCTCTCCAACCCGCTGGTCATTGCGGCCATCCTGCTGGGTTCGCTCACACCACCGCTCTTCAGCGCGCTGGTGATGCTCTCCGTAACCCACAATGCCTTCGATATGATCGAGGAAATTCGCCGCCAGTTCCACGCCAACCCCGACATTTTGGCGGGTAAGGCGGAGCCGGACTATGTGCGGTGTGTTTCTCTGGCTTCACAGAATGCTCTGAAGTCGTTGATCCTTCCGGCCGTACTGGCGGTAGTCTTGCCGCTGGTGGTGGGCTTTATTATGGGGCCGGAGGCGCTCGGCGCGTTCCTCGGTGGTGCCATCATTACCGGTATCCTCTTCGCGCTGTTGATGGCGAACGCCGGTGGCACCTGGGACAACGCCAAGAAGTACATCGAGAGCGGCCACTTTGGCGGCAAAGGCTCCGAGGCGCACAAGGCCGGCGTCGTCGGCGATACCGTAGGCGATCCCTTCAAAGATACCGCCGGTCCGTCGCTGAACACGCTGATCACCGTGATGTCGCTGGTTTCGTCGCTCTTCGCGCCCGTGATCGCAGCGTTCCATCTGTTTGGTGGATAAGTAACGGGTAAAAGCGTAATCAGTCAGCGTAATCAGTCAACGAAAAGGGCCGGTGGAACTCCACCGGCCCTTTTCATGGTTGGATTTCAAAGTCATTTTGCTATGCTGGCTTGCTTTTTCGTCAGTAACGTCGCTAATTCGACGACCCGTGGATCGGTTGAGGCAAGGCGACGTGCATCTTCCAGGGCTATGGTGGCCAGATCGAGACGCTCCAGGTTGAGGTAAGCAATCGCCAGGGGCAGGCAGGTTTCCAGATTCTGTTCGAGCATCCACGCTTGACGCAGATGCAAGGCTGCCAGTGCCCAGGCTCGTTGCCGGGCATAAGCGCGTCCACGAATTTGTAGCCCTACAACACTTCCCTCCACGTCGGCGTCGGTGCGCAACAGGAGACGCCGATGCTTGTACGTGAAGTGATCATGGAGATTGAGCAGGGATATGAGCGAGAGACCTGAAAGCGCGAGAATCGTCAGATAGGTGAGGAGGATAGCGATGTACATCACCGAGAGAGTTCGTCCGGTTAACTGGCCTGCCGTGGCCCCTGCTTTTACGGCTGCGGCGGTTGCCGCCCAGGTGTTTATCGCGCCGATGATTGTGCTGAGGTTCAGAAGGATGCGTAAGGCTTCTATGCCCAGTGCAGTGAAGTAAAGTGGCACCCAACGACTGAGGACGCTCAACAAGATGAGCAGCGATAGTCCAATCGGAAGTAGGGAGAGGCGGAAAAGCATGGGTGGCACAAAGCTGAAACTTGCGGTGGCGATTCGGGGAGCGACTTGTTTTATGCCCAGATAAAGGGGAACAAGGTCCCGGATGTCGGCAGATTTGACACGCATGTCGGCATAAGTGAGTAACAGGAGGAGCAAAAGCGCACTGATGCCGATCAACAGAACTTCCAACATCAGGAGAGTGCGATAGGCGGGGGTGCTCCCTTCCACTTCCCGCTGCCGGGTCCACAAGTTGTGTTTGCAAACCGGGCAGCGGCGATCTTCCCAGACGGTAGGGGTGGCGCAATACGGACAGCCCAGTTCATCCTCAAGGAAATCGGTTGTCGAAGGGGCCGGAGGCCGGGGCGTCGGCTCTGCGGGTGGCGTCGGCATAGTTTCAAGGGCAACCTCAGCCGGAGCATAAGAGGTTTCGGCGAACGCGGCTGCGGTCAACGTTTTATCGCGTTGCAGTTGTTCCCAAGCGGCACGCGCGGCGGTATGGTTGGGATCAAGGGTCAGTACGTTTTCCAGGCAAATTTCACGCTCATCCGCCGTTTCGACTACCCGACTGAGTTGCCACCATGCGGCGACATTGGTTTCGTCGCGGTCCACAACCTGCATCAACAGGTCCCGCGCAGTGGCCTTGTCTCCATTGACGAAGGCGACCACGGCTTTTTGGATCTGCTCATCGCTCAGATATGGTTGCGCCGTCTTGGGTAACTCTTGCGCTTTGAGATTGGCCGGTTCTGCTTTTGGCGTATGGTCAGGCATAATGTTTGAGCAAGGTATAGAGAGCTTCGGGTGCAAAGGGCTGGCCGTGGGTGATGTAGAGACGTGTGGGATGCCGATCAAGCAGTGCGCGCAGGCTGGCCCAGTTACGGTCAAGGTCCCACGCGACCAAGGGGGGCGCTGCGCGTTTGGGGAAAAGCCAGTTGCCGGTCGCCAGGTCACCCACGATGGCTTCACCGTTGTCGAGCAGCAGGGTGATGGAGCCGGGAGTATGTCCGGGCGTATGGATGACCTCGCCGGCGATGCCGTAATCGTCCAATCGCCAGGGGGTCTCGAAAACGATGTCCGGCTCAAAAGCGATGGCCGGATCAGACGCCACCATCTGCGCCCCGAGTCGCCTCAACAGAGCCGTCAATCGTGTTGTGGGGGTCATCGGCTCCATATTTTTCCCGTTACGCAAGGCGTCGGCATCCAGGGTGTGGACGGCGACAGGCGCCCCCGTGCGCGCCCGCAGCGCCTTCGCGCCGCCGAAATGGTCTATATGCCCGTGCGTGATGAGGATCAAGCGCACATCTTGTGGCGCGACGCCGTGGGCCGCGAACGCGGCAATGGCGCGGTCGGTTTGACCGGCCATGCCGGCATCAACCGCAATGACGCCGGCATCGCTCTGCACCAGAAACATCCGGCTGATCGGCCCCAGTGGGAGACTTATCACCTTGACAATTGTATTCATTTTTGCATCTCCAAATTGGGATTAAGATAGCATAAGTGGGAGACCTATCACCTTGACAATTGTATTCATCTCAATAATTATGTTATTTTCCCGTTGTCAGGTTCCACCCCTGCACCATATCGGCGATGGAGGCGCGGGTGGCTTCTGCACCGAAGCCCCAGGCCAGCAATGTGAAATAGTCGCCGATGCCGTTGACACCGAAGTCAGGGCGTGCGCCGTACAGTTCAACGAAGCCGGCAAGCGCCAGGAAGACGACGGCCACGGCGTAGGTGAGCCACGTGAACCATTGCAGGCGTTTGCCCGCTTTGATGGTTTTCTCTTCAGACAGCGCCTGTACATGGATACCGGGTGGGCCGGAGAGCCAGTTTTCTGGAGGCGTTGCCCCTTTAGATACAGGTGCGCTGTATGAGGTGTCTGCGATGCCCCTGAAAGTACTTTCTGGCGCAGGCATCAACGATTCGACTTGTTGGAGAGCGGCGTCAATGTCACTCTCCAGTGTCAGGTAGGCGGCTGAGTCGGTGGGGGTAAGGGAGGCCATGCGTGTCTGTAATTCCTGGACCGTGTTCGACCATGATTGTGCCTGGGCCGCGGGCAGTTTGGTGGTTAGACCGGCGAGTTGCGCGAGTTTTTTCTCAAGCTGTGCCTTTTGGATTTTTTGAAGCGCTGCCTCGACTTCGTCTTGCAAGCTTTGGTATCCCGCGCTATCATCAGGGGCGAGCATAGACAAACGCTGTTGTAGTTTTGGCGCAATGGCGTTTCCCTGGGGTGTCGTCATCAGCGAGGTGATGCGTCTGTTCAGGGCGATGAAATCGTTCACCCGTTTGGTAAGGGGTTCCAGCTTGGCCCGGAAAATATTCGGGTCTTCCAGGTCGGGCAGCGCACGATAGACATCGAGTGCGGCCTTCTTGATCTCGCTGATGTAGAAGAGGTTTTCTCCCAGCTCCGTCAATTTGGTATTGAGCTGATTGTAATAATCCACCTGCACTAACCAATCAGGTCGCGCCCGTCGCCAGCGAACCCAGAGTGTCTCGGCGGCGCGCACCGCCTCTTGGGCTTTCTCCCATTGTTGCGCTTCGAGCGCGACTTCGACATCCACCAGATGGGCATCCAGACGTGTATAGAACGGCTTGCCCTTTTCTTCCAGGTCCTTGTCTGCCTTCATCTGCGTGCGAATCTGTCCCAGGCGCACCAAAACCTCGTCGCGCGGACGTCCCTGGGCGCGATAGGTGGAAACGCCGATTCCCAACGCCACACCTGCGACCAGCGCTGCCAGCGGCAACCAGGGTTGGTCTTTCACGGCAACTGTGACCGGTACGGTGAAGCTTTGACCGGTGTAATTGATGAGCAGTTCGCCGGTGAATTGCCCGCTTGACACGTTGGTCAGATTAAAGGTGACGGGGACGGTTATCATGTCGTTTGCGGCGATGGTGGTAGCCGGCAGGGCAACCCGGATGGCCTCCGCCGGCAGGACGACGTCCCCTTTGGCGGCGTTCAAATCCAGCGGGATGATGCGGAGGTCGTTCACCGGCTCGGCGGCGCGGATGAGCAACAGGCGGGTCTCGGTCTGACCGCGCCGGGCGGCAATGCTGAGCTGGCGCGGTGAAACACTTACACCTTCCTGCGCTGCCAGGGACGGCGCCCACAGCAGCGTCAACGCGATGATCAGCAGGATCAATCCCCCTCTTTTCATACCTGGCCTCCTTCGAAAATGTCAACGGATGAAGCGGATTGAAGAAATCCGTTGGCAGATTTTCGTGCTTGTATGGTATGCGGTAGCACCGGTGTCTCCCCCGGAAATGGTGATTCGGGATTGGGGATAAGGATCTACAAGTGCTCGAAAAGGGCCGGGAGGATGACACGGAAGCGGCTGCCCTGGCCTTCGACACTCTCGGCCCAGATACGGCCATTGTGTTGTTCAATGACTTCTTTCGCAATGGCGAGTCCCAAGCCCAGGCCACCGTGATGGCGGGTGAGGTGGTCTTCGACCTGATAGAAACGATCGAAAATGCGCGTCAATTCTTCTTTGGGGATGCCGATGCCGGTATCCACGACGGTGATTTCAACGCGCCCGGTGTGCAGGATGACGTGAATCTCGATGTGTCCGTTTTCCGGTGTAAATTTGACGGCGTTGTTGAGCAGATTGCTGAACGCCAGGTTGAGTTTACCGCGGTCGCCACGGATCAAAATGGGAGTAGGGGGCATATTGACGTGCAGGTTTTGTTGTTTGGCCGCCGCCAACGGGCGCCATTCCTCCTCAAGTTCGGCTATAAGCTCTTGCACGATGATTTTTTCTTGCTTCAGCTCCGAGAGACCCGCTTCCAGGTAATTCAAATTGGTCATTTGATCAATAATCGCCTGGAGTTTGCTCGCGCCGCGCAGCACCATGTCCAGGTCGCTCGTCATATCGCCGCTGGCCTGCTCGCGCAGGAAACTGGCAAATCCTTGCACGATCATCAGAGGGGTACGCAGCTCGTGCGAAGCGATGCTGATGAAATTGCTCTTGAGGCGGTCGAGTTCGGAGAGACGCTGGTTAGCCTCGCGCAAACTGGCGACCAGGCGCGCGTTCTCGATGGCAATGGCGGCATGGGAGGCCATGGCCGATAAGGTACGGATGTCCTCCTCATTGAACGGTTCCTCGTTGATTTTGTTGAGTGCTTCCAATACGCCGATACAGCGTGTGCGCACCAGCAGCGGCACACCCAGGAGCGAACGGGTCTGGAATTTAGTGCTTTGATCTACGCCGGCATAGTGGCGTGCGTCACCGCTGACATCCGCAACGATGAGCGGTTCCCTGGTTTTGTAGATCGTCCCGGCAATGCTACCGACAAGCGGTACTTTGATCTTGCGCAGCTCCTCACGGCTTGAGCCGGTGGCCGCGGCGAAAAACAACTCGCCGGTGCGCTCATCCATCAACAGGATCGAAGCCGCTTGCGTACCGACTAACTCGGAGGCAGTACTGATGATGGTTTCCAACAACTGCGATAAGTCCAGGGTGGAGTTGAGCATCTGACCGATGGCGACCATACGTTCCAGCCGTTCGACCGTTTGTACGAGCTGTTGTACATCGTGTTCACTGCGATTGACGACTTTGGTATCCATCTTCGTTCTCCTTCAAAATAGTCGTGGCAGTATACTGCGGCCCGTGCGCAGTCAGGGGCAGAATCACGTGAAATTGACTGCCAGGGCAGTTAACTTCATCGTAACCGGGACTTTCCGCCCAAATTTTTCCGCCGTGCGCTTCCACGATGCCGCGCGCGATGGCCAGTCCCAGTCCTGGCCCCCCGCCCTTGAAGGTGGTCGTGCCGGAAGAGTGGACGGAAACTTTGCCGGTTTGATAAAACTTGGTGAAGATCAGTTGTTGGGCGTCCGGATCAATGCCGATGCCCGTATCGCTCACGATGATTTCGACGCCCCCCTCGGGGAATTCTTCATCATCGGGGGGTATGTGATGCCCGGAAACGGTGATGCTTCCGCCATCGGGTGTATATTTCACCGCATTGACCAACAGATGGTTGAAGGCTTTGCGCAATGCTTCGGGGTCCGCTATGATGGTGGGCAAGGTGTCCAGGTTTTCCAGGGTGATGGTGAGACGGCGTTGTTTGCATACTTGATTGAAAGTTGCGCTTAGAGTTTGCAAGAGTAATTCCAACTTAAGGGGTTCGGGATGCAATTGCATGACCCGACTGTCAATCTTTGCCATATCGAGGATGCTGCCGACGATGTTTTCCATCCGCGCGATGCCGGCGATGATGCCGGAGAGTATGGGGGCGTACTGCGGCTGCTTCTTGAGTTCGGGGTCGTTCAGCAACATCTGGCTATAACCGCTCATTACGGTGATGGGGGTGCGCAGTTCGTGGGAAGCCACGCTGATGAAGTCGGACTTGGTGCGATCCAGGCGTTCGAGTTGCAGATAGGCCGTTTGTAGCTCGCGCGTGCGTTCACTGAGCTGCTGCACCGTCTTTTCCAGCTCGCGATTGACCGAAGCAAGGTTCTCGTAGAGCAGTGCGTTCTGGATTGCCAGTGCGGCCTGGCTGGCGAAGGTTTCCGCGAAGGCGACTTCGGACTCGGCATAAGGCTCAGGCCGCTCGCGGGTGAGCGACAGCATGCCGATCACCTCACCCTGGTAGACGAGAGGGATGCCGAGCCAGGAACGGGCCGGCGGCAGGTTCTTCACGTACTGCCAGTCCGGTCGTTGCTGCACGTCAGGGATTAACAGGGGGCGCTGAGTACGCCGCAGATCATGGTACACATCATTCTCTTTGAGGTGCACCCGTACATCGAGGGGGTGCGTCCCCGGCGGGAAACCTCTGAGGGCCACGACCAACAGCTCGCCGCCACTTTCCAGCATCACCGCGCCCCGGTCGTAGTCTACGATATCCACCAGGCCCGTCAGGATGAGATCCAACGTCTCCGAGAGGTTCAGCGTCCGTGAGATGGCCATGCCTACCGTATAGAGTCGCTCGGTGAGCAGACGGCGTGCCTGTTCTTGCTGGTAGTTAACGGCGTTCTGGATCGCCACCGCCACCTGGGAGGCCAGGGCTTGCAGCACTTGCACATCTTCGGTGTCGAAGGCTTCCGGCACGTCGCTTTCGATGTCCAAGACGCCGAGGAGGGTGCCCGCAGCCTCCAGCGGCAGGGCCAGCACCGAGGCGATGGGGGGACTGTCGGGCAAGGGGACGTAGCGCGGGTCCTCGGTCACATGGCCGACATTGGCGATCTGCCGTTGGGCGGCGACCCATCCGACGATGCCCTCGCGGCCCACGGCCAGGCGACACCCCAGCTCGCGCATTTTCCGCCCGGTTTCACCGGTTCCGGCGCGCATTACGGCAAACTTGCCGTCGGCCTCGATGAGAAAGATGCCGACGTAAGTGTAGCCGAAATTCTCCTGGATGCGTTGTGTCACCTGATCCAAAAGCGTTTCGAGATCGAGGATGGCGGTGATGTGTTGTGCCACGGCCATGCTGGTTTCCAGGGCGCGTTGGACCTTTTCGGTCGTGTGCAGGGAGTGTTCCAACTGCGCCCGTTGCGCCTGATCCTGGCTACGGAGTTCTTCCAGGCGGATGTATGTGCGCCGGCGGATGATATGCACTAGCAAAGAAACGGTTATTGCGGACACCATGGCGAAGCCGAAATGCTGCCAGCTTGGATGCGGCCCGATGCGCCAGGCCACGAATAGCCAGCCCAGGGTCGCAGCACTCACAATCACCCCCCACCAGACTGTCGAAAATACGATGAACCCGACGCCGATGATCAAGAGCGTCACGTTGGTCGTTTGGAGGGGATCGGCGGTGAGGTACAGATGCAGCAGGGTATTGAACAGGGACAACAGGGCGGCGGCTGTGGCAAGTGGGTGCGCCCAGCGGGCCGGCAATTGCCAGCGCCGCAGCGCCCAGGCCAGCCCAAAGTTCAAGATCGCCGTCAGGGCGGCGAGGGGCGCCATCACAACGGCGATGGAATGCGGCAACACAAAAGTATGGCTGATGGCAAAAAGCGTGTACAGCGCGCCAAAGATCAACGCCAGCGTGGCGAGGCTGTCACGCAGGTCGGCGTTGAGAGCCTCACGCAGCGTGTTCTGTGGGGGCTTCGGCGTGCGGTTAGCTTCGGCCCTGGCGTTTGGACGCGCCGGTTCTTCCACAGATTCCTCCTCTTATGCCAAAGAGTGTGATCGAATACGGTATAGCCCCAAAATACCGTTTGTTTTCATACCAGTCGCCATGCTCCTGGGGCGCACCATGAAGCATGAAAATGCCGGCTATTTTCAGACCAGCCTGCGGAGAACGCAGAGTATTTTCATTCTTCCTTAACGAACTTCGTGTTCTCTGTGGCTATTTACAGAGTGTTTCAGACGATGGGCATTGCCGAGGTGTCTTGCACCGGAATGACAAAGCTGAAGGTGCTGCCGACACCTGGACGGCTTTCTACCCAGATGTGTCCCCGATGCTGCCGGATAATTTCACGGCATATCGGCAACCCCAACCCCGTTCCAGAAGAAGGCGGGTTGAGCGGGTTCCGTATTTGCTTGAACTTTTCAAAAAGCTGCGGAATCTTATCTGCCGGGATGCCAACACCGGTATCTTGAACGCTGACCCACAGCCAGTCGCCATCGGCTTCTGAGCCGAGCAGGTTGCGGAGCATCGTTGGGGCGTCGTCGCTTAGCCTGTTCACACTGCGCGCGCGGATGGTGATCCGGCCCGCGTTGGTAAATTTCAAAGCATTGGAGAGCAAATTGGTCATGACCTGCACCATGCGGTCGCGGTCAACGTATACCGTGGGCGGAAGGTCGTGTGTCTCGACAAGCATCAGAATGTTTTTCTGGGCCGCGAGCGTCTTGAACATATCCACCGTCGTATCAATGATTTCCTGGAAGGAAACGTTGTCCCTGGTCCATTCAACCTTACCGGTCTCCATCTTGGCGATGTCGAGGACGTCGCTGATCAGGCGGGTGAGCCGCTCCCCTTCATCGGTGATAATTTTCAGGTTGTCGGATATGCGCTCGACGGCCCAACGTCCACGTTGATCGGCAGTGGCAATCCGCGGGGCCACCTCTTGCTCGAAGAGCTTTTGGATCAGTCTGATAAAACCCAACACCGAAGTCAACGGCGTGCGCAGTTCGTGGGACACCATCGAGACGAAGTCGGTTTTCATACGGTCCACTTCTTGCTCGTGGGTGATGTCCTGGATCACGGTCACGACACCCGGCGTGCCCGGTTCGCCCAGGCCGGCGGCTACTTCCGCCAGGGGACGGGGAATCATCGCGCACGCCGAAGCACGATAAATTTTGTAGGTGCCGTATTCTCCACTCTGGGCCATATCCCCTACGATGGTTTCTGTCTGGGCATGGCCGGGGTAGGCGGCAGCGATATGCAGCAATTGGGACAGGGTCTCGGAAGGGAAGACGCTTGCCAGAGGCTGGCCGATGATTTGCTCGCCGGGCAGGTTGACGATGTCGCAAAAAGCGGCGTTCACCAGCACGATTTTGCCTTTAGAATCGGTCACGACCAGGCCGTCGGTGATGTTTTGGAGGATCGTGTTCAGGCGATTGCGTTCGGCCTGAAGCTCGGAGGTGCGCGCCGCCACGTGTGCTTCCAGCGAGCGGTTGTACTCCTGTAGCTCTTCATAGAGCTGGGCATTGTGCATGGCCGCCGCTGCCTGTTGTCCAAAAAGGACCAGGTGGTTGACCTCTTCACGGGTGAAGAGGTCACCGGAATTTTTGGTGCCGAATACGTAAATGCCGAGCAGGGTGCTGCGCTGCATCAGGGCCAGGCATAATTCCACCCCCGCCGTTGCGAGGGGTTCAGCGGCTCCGGCAATGTCGGCAGGAAGCCGTTGCCGCTGATGTATGATCAGGGGATCACGGTGATCGCACATCCAGGGGATCAACAACGAGTCGCCGGGAATGGATAAAGTGTTCTCGCGGTCGGTATACGTGCAGGTGTTTTCGTCCGGCAACAAAATCCGAACCGAGGTCAGTCCCAGGCGTCGCGCGATATCGCGTGTCAGCAGAGCATACACATCCTCTTGCATGGTGGCCATAGAAAGTTGCCGCCCCATATCGCGCAGGACGCGCGCAAAGTCGTGTTGTTCTTTGTAGAGGACGCGGTTGACAAACTGTTGGGTGTACAGGCGCAGGGGATTGAAGATGATGAAAAGCACCGCCGTGGCAATGATTCCGGCCCAGAAGTGGTTGGGTTGACCGTTAACTTGCGGGAGGAGGTCCCTGCTGATCAAGAGCACGAGAAAATACACCAACACCAACGCTCCGCCGGTTAACCCGTAGACCAGGGTGCGATTCATAAAACGATCCACATCCATCAGCCCAAAGCGGAAGATGGAGACCATAAACGCGACGGGAATCAGAATCAGCGGTATGTTGATGAGAGAGAGCGGTAGCCAGCTCATGTTGAACAGCAGGGAGGGCAGTGCGTAAAACAGCATCCACGGCATCAACGCCAGCAGCAAGCCCAGGATGATCCAGCGGATTTGATTGCGCACACCCGGACGGCGGCTGGTGAAATAGGTGTGGCTGAGTGCCGTCATCGCCAACACCAGTTGGATCATCATCAGTGGATTGGCAACGTTGAACATAGCGTTGCGGCGTCCCAGAAGTGTGTCGCCTCCAAAGAGAATGCCGGCGGTCAGGGAGACAATCGGTGTGATCAGGTGGACGATCCACGGTAGCCAGGGGAAACGGCGCAGCGGCGCTTTGACTTCGGGAAAGAGCAAAAATGCGTGCAGGAGCAGGCTGAACGTCAGCCATACGGAGAGCGCATCGAGGGGAATGAAGAACCACGCCCAGGCCAGGGCCATGTTGGCGCTCGCGGTGCGGATCAGGTTGTTGATTTGGTTCAATCCGCCCATGATAAATCCCAGGCTGATCAGGCGTGTTGCCAGGTCACGCCCTTTGCCGGTAATCAGGATGAGCGCGACGACATTCATGACGATTCCCATCAACCACAACGCTCCACCCCGCCACAGGAGCGGCAAAGCCCGGTAGTTTTTCCAGGGGACATAAACACGCAGTTCTTGCCCGTTTCGCAGGATGGTATACACCGCATTGTGGGTGGGGAGTTCGGCGTAGCGTCGCAACCAGTAGAAGGGGCGCATCAGGTTGTCGTTGACATCCAGATCGCCGATTTTGAGGATGACATCGCCGACGTGAAGCGGGGAGTCGGGAAATGCCTGTTCTACAATGATCTGTTGGCCAAAGAAGACGCCCGTCTGGTCACTGTAGGCGCGCTGATATACGGCAAAAATCCAAACCTCATACAGCAATGCCCCGATTGCCAGAATCAGCAACAAGGGTATGCGGATATGCAGATATTTCTGTTCGCGTTCGATTGTCACTCTCTTTACCCCGGACGCGCGTCGTTGACAGTTCTATCGTAACGCGAGTCACCCTCATTCAATTGCACATCAATTCTATCATAACGCAGGTCAGAAGCAAATGCGTTCGAGCGCCGCGCGCATTCGTTCAAGCCCTTCTTCCAACAACGCCCGTGGACAGCCAAAATTCAGCCGCACGAAACCTTCTCCGCCGCCGCCGAATGTCGCGCCGTCGTTCAGGGCGACGCGGGCTTCTTTGAGAAAGAATTCGTGCGCGTTGCCGGGGAGACCGGCGGCCCGACAATCGAGCCACGCCAGGTATGTCCCTTCAGGCGGTGCTACGGCAATACGCGGCATGTGCTTGCGCACAAAGGCGACAGCAAAATCACGGTTTGCTTCCAGATAGCGCAACAGGGCATCAAGCCATGGTTGTCCCTGTTGATAGGCCGCCAGGGCCGCCGTATAACCGAGCAGATTGACAGAATCCACAATACCCCGCCGTGCGGCTTTGTAACGCCGACGCAGTTCGGCATCAGGGATGACGGCAAAGGCGCAATGCAACCCGGCGATGTTGAACGTTTTGCTGGGCGCCATCAGGGTGATCGTGCGTGCGGCAATCTCCGGCGCGAGCGCGGCGATAGGAATATGTCGGTAGCCGCTGAAAATCAAATCGCAGTGGATTTCATCGGAGCAGATGAGCAGGTTGTGGCGCAGGCACAGTTCGGCCATCTGTGCCAGCTCATCTTCACGGAAGACGCGCCCCACGGGATTGTGGGGGTTGCACAGCAGAAACATGCGCGTGCGTTCGTTGATGGTGTGCTCGAACAGCTCGAAGTCCACACTGTAGCGCCCGTCGGCCTCGCGCGTGAGTTCCATAACCTGGGTTACGGCGTTGGCGGTCCCCGCAGCGTTGAGGATCGGTGGATAAACCGGCGTCTGGATGAGCAACCCATCGCCCGGTTCAAGAAACGCCTGTGCGGCGAGATTGAAGCCCGTCACCACGCCCGGCAAAAAGACGAGGGCTTCTGGCGCGACCGTCCACTTGTAAAGGTGTTGCAAGCGGGCGAGGATTGCCTCCACCAGCGCGGGCGGTGGACCTTCGTAGCCGAAGACGCCATGCGCCACCCGCGCTTTCAACGCCTCCATAACCGCTTCGGGTGCGGCGAAGTCCATGTCGGCCACCCACATCGGCAGCACGCCCTCGCCATAGGCTTTCCACTTGATGCTCGGTGTTGCGGTACGGTCAATGATATGATCGAAGTTGTTAGTCAAAAGTAGCCTCCAGAGGCAGGAAATGAGTTATGAGTAACGAGTAACAAGTAACGAGTAATGATTGGAGTAGGAAGTAGGGAGCATAGTAACTTCGACATAGCGCACCTCCTTTGAATGGGTTGTTTGAACGCTTGCTCGCATTGTAGTCTTGCCGGTAAAAGAGGCAAATTGCGTTTTAGACATCCACCGCTACAATACACACTGACCAACGTTCAAACGGATTCTCAAGGGAGAAAAATATGGCAGACAAAGATAAGCGGGATCGAAAACCACGGAAGAAGGATAAACACACCCAGGCGAAGCCACCCGTTCCTAGAGAAAAGATTTCCAAGACCAAACATACCGTTGTCATCGGTGGGCAGGAGATTCCCTATACGGCCACGGCAGGCACATTGCTCCTCAAGGATGAAGAGGGACAGCCCAAAGCATCGCTGTTCTATGTGGCGTACACGCGCGACGATGTGGAAAACGTGGCGCAGCGTCCGATCACCTTCTCGTTCAACGGCGGGCCGGGATCGTCGTCGGTGTGGCTGCATATGGGCGTCGTCGGGCCGCGCCGTGTGCTGATGGACCCGGAGGGCAATCCGCTGCCGCCGCCGTACACGCTGGTCAACAACGAGTACTCACTGTTGGACGTGACGGACCTGGTCTTCATAGACCCGGTGAGTACCGGCTACAGCCGTGCCATCCCGCCGGAAGAGGCCAAACAATTCCACGGTGTCGAACAAGACATCAAGTCCGTGGGAGAGTTCATCCGCCTTTACACCACGCGCGCTAAGCGTTGGGCCTCGCCCAAGTTCCTCATCGGCGAGAGCTATGGCACGACGCGCGCCGCCGGCCTGTCGGGTTACCTGCAAAATGAATTGGGGATGTATCTCAACGGCATCATGCTCGTGTCGTCGGTGCTCAACTTCCAGAGCATCCGCTTCGATCTGGGCAATGACCTGCCCTACATCCTCTTCCTGCCCACCTACGCGGCGGCGGCGTGGTTCCACAATCGCCTGCCTGCTGACCTGCAGCACCAGGAGCTGCGCGCCGTGCTCGCCGAGGTCAAGGCGTTCGCCGAACGGGAGTACACGCTGGCGTTGATGCAAGGCGCGCGGCTGCCGGACAAAGAACGTCGGCAGATCGTGACTCGTCTGGCGCGCTACTCCGGCCTTTCCGAGACCTACATCGAGCAGACCAACCTGCGCATCAACATCCATCGCTTTGTCAAAGAACTGCTGCGCGATGAACGCCGCACCATCGGGCGCTTCGACGCGCGCTTCAAAGGCATAGACCGCGACGCGGCGGGTGAATATCACGAGTACGACCCCAGCTACGCCATCATCCAGGGGGCATACACGGCGATGTTGAACGACTACCTGCGCTCGGAGCTACGTTTCAAGAGTGATTTACCCTACGAAATCCTCACCGGCAACGTGGAGCCGTGGGATTATAGCAAATTCCAAAACCAATACGTCAACGTCGCCGAGACTTTACGCGGGGCAATGACCCAAAACCCGTTCCTCAGAGTCTTCGTGGCCAACGGCTACTATGACCTGGCGACGCCGTTCTTCGCCACCGAATACACCTTTGATCACCTGGAACTCGATCCGAGCCTGCAAGATCACGTAACGATGGCTTATTACGAGGCCGGGCACATGATGTACCTGCACCAGCCCTCGCTGGCGAAGCTCAAGGCGGATTTGGCGCGCTTCCTTACCGCCGCCCTGCCGGGTCGGTAATCAGGGAGTAGGGAGTAAGGAGTAGGAAGAAGCTGCTTCTCACCGTTCCCCAATCACCGATTACCGATTACCGATCCCCAGCCACGACTATGACGACAGCGCGCAGAACAGCACCTATCATCCCGCCGGCCCTCGGACTGGCGGTCGGTGTGACGGCGTCATCAACCGCTTCGACGTTTATCCGGCTGGCGCAGGGCAGCATGACCTCGCTGGCGGTGGCCGCGTGGCGATTGACGATTGCCGCGCTCATCCTGGCCCCGTTCGCGTTGGCCACTTGCCGCCGGGAGTGGCGCGCGCTCAGCCGGCGCGACTGGGGCTTGCTCGCCGTTTCCGGGCTACTGCTCGCCGCGCACTTCTACACCTGGATCACCTCCCTGGCCTTGACCAGCGTAGCGGCGTCGGTGGTGCTGGTCGCCACTGCGCCGCTGTTCGTCGGCGCGATCTCGCACTTCTTCCTGAAAGAGCGCATGTCGCGCCAGATGGTGATCGGCATGGCGGTCGCGCTCGCCGGTTCGCTCATCATCGGCCTGGCGGACGCGGGCGAGGGGACGCACCAAATCACCGGCGATGTGCTGGCGCTGCTTGGCGCGCTGGCTGTGGCGGGCTATATGCTCATCGGGCGGCGGCTGCGCGCGCAGGAAACGCGCGATGTGCGCCCCCCACTCTCGTTGCTCGCCTACGTCTTCCCGGTTTACGGGACGGCGGCCCTGGCCCTGATGGGTGCAGCGTTGTTCAGCGGCGTCACGCTCGGCGGCTATCCGGCGCAGACGTGGCTCTGGCTAACGCTCATGGCGGTCTTCCCGCAGATCGTCGGGCACTCCACGCTCAATTGGGCGCTCGGCCACGTCTCGGCGACCTTCGTGGCGCTGGCAGTGCTGGCCGAACCCATCGGCTCGACGCTGCTGGCATGGCTCATCCTGCGCGAGCCACCGACGTTCAGCACCATCATCGGCGGGGTGCTCATTTTGATCGGCATTATGGCGGCGACCGCCAAATCTTCACCAAGCAGGACTTCATCATGAACTTACTGCTCCTATTCATTCTTGGCAGCATTTGGGGAACGTCGTTCCTCTTCATCAAAATCGTCGTGGGTGAAGTGCCGCCGATGACGTTGGTGGCCGGGCGTTTGGGCCTGGCCTCGCTGGCGATGTGGGCATTTCTGCGGTTGCGCGGTGTGCCCTTCCCCCGCGAACGGCGGCTGTGGGGCATTTACGCGCTCACCGGCCTGCTCAACGGCGCGTTGCCCTTCACCCTCATCTCCTGGGGTGAGCAATACATCCCCAGTGGATTGGCCGCCCTGCTCCAATCCACCACGCCGATTTTCACCATCATCCTGGCGCACTTTCTCACGCACGACGACCGGTTCACCGCGAAAAAAGTGCTCGGCATTGTCCTGGGCTTCGCCGGCGTGGGGCTGCTGATGTGGCCCGAACTGCGCAGCGGTGTGCGGGCTTCGGTGTGGGGACAGCTTGCCATCGTCGGCTCGTCCATCTCCTACGCGATTGCCAGCATCTTCGCGCGCGAGCGACTGCACGGCCAACCGCCGCTCGTCTCCGCCGCCGGGCAATTCACCATGGGCTTTGTCTACATCCTACCGCTGAGCCTGCTCATCGAACGGCCCTTCGCCCTCTCGCCCTCCTGGACGGCCATCGCCAGTTGGGCGACACTCGCGCTGCTGGGCACGGTGATCGCCTACGCCATCTACTACACCCTGCTGCAACGCACCAACGCCACCTTCACCACCACAGTGACATACATCGTCCCCGTCAACGGCTTGATTCTGGGGTCGCTGATTTTGCATGAACGCATCTACGCCGGATTGTTCATCAGCCTGGCGTTGATTCTGAGTGGGGTGTTGCTTGTAAAAACAAAGGATCGTGAGACAACGCAGAGGGTGGACATTTCACCAGCAGATTTAGCGGATTAAGCAGATTTGTTTCTTAATTCGGTGTATTCCGCGTGTTCCGTGGTTCAGGAGGGAATCAAGATGCAGGATGATCTAAAAAATCATATCGCAGGTGTGGCCGTAGGCGCAGCAATAGGCGACGCACTCGGCATGCCGCTGGAATTCGGGCCGGCGCGGCCGGTGGACCGCCTGGTGCGCGAAATGCTGCCAGGTCGCATCCCCGCCGGGAGCTTCACCGACGACACCGAAATGGCGCTGGCGCTGGCGGAGAGTCTGCTGGCCCATCGACCGCTTGATCCCGACGATCTGGCACAGCGTTTCGTAGTGTGGATTGAAAGCCACCCGCCTGACGTGGGCATCCATACCGCCTCCGTGCTGCGGCGCATTGCCAATGGTGAACCGTGGCAGGCTGCCGTCGCCGCCGTGCAGGCGCACAACCCTGCATCGGCGGGCAACGGCTCGGTGATGCGCTGTTGGCCGGTCGCGCTGGCGTGGTGGGACGACCTGGAGCGCCTGCTCGAAGATAGCGTGCTCCAAAGCCGTGTCACGCATCCCCACCCGGAGTGCAACGCGGGCTGCGCCTTCGTCAATGCCGCCATCTATCACATGCTGCACGGCTTCACGCCAGCAGATGCCGTCATGCGCGCGTTGAACGATGCGGATGTCCCTGCCCCCTTGCGCACTGTTATAGAGTCCGCGCCCGACAAAGACCGCCGTGATCTGCCGAGCAGCGGCTGGGTGCGCCACACGTTGGAAAGCGCCGTCTGGGGTTTGCTCACCACGCACACCTTCGAGGATGCCGTCGTCAACGTCGTCAATCTCGGCAATGACGCGGACACGGCGGGCGCAGTTGTTGGCGCGCTGGCCGGCGCCGCCTACGGCCTGGATGCCATCCCGCAGCGTTGGCAAACTGCCCTCCACGGCGAATTTCCCTTGCGCAGCGGCCATCTCTGGCGCGTAGCGGATTTGGTCACATTGGCGGCGCAACTGGCGAGCAGGTGAGTGGGGATTGGGGGACTGGGAGAGTGGGGGATTTGCCATTTGCCATTTGCCATTTGCCACTCGAATACGGAGACACTATGGACGACGATACATTTTTACAGTCCCTTATCGAGGGGTTCGGTGACTGGTTTGAGGATGAGAGCCAAACGCGCGACGGGCGGATGACCGCCGAACTTTACCCTTACACGGCGCTCTTCAGCCCCATCCAGGTGAACCGGCTGAAGCTCAAGAACCGCATCGTGATGGGGCCGATGGGCAACGTGTGCATGGCCGACGAAACCGGGCGGCCCAGCGCGAAGATGATCGCGTACTTCGCGGCACGGGCCAAGGGCGGCGTGGGCCTCATCACCTCCGGGCTGGTACCGGTGAGCGCCAACCTTGATCCTTCCATCACCGAGCCGGGGCAGTTGAGTGTGCTCCCACGCATTGACCGCTCGCGCACCGTCTACGCCGGTTGGCGCAGCCTCGCCGAGGCCGTTCACGCATACGGCGCGCGCTTCTTTATCCAGCTTACATCGGGACTGGGGCGCGTTGGTTCGCCGGAATGTCTGCTGAAAAAGCTGAAAATGCCGATTTCGGCCTCGTGGAATCCCAGCTTCTATATGCCGGCGGTCCCCTGCCGCCCCCTGACTGACGGCGAATGTCGCCGCCTCATCGCCGCTACCGGACAGGCCGCCGCCGATGCGAAGGCATTGACCATTGACGGCGTCTATCTCCACGGGCACGAGGGCTATTTGTTGGAGCAGATGACCAATCCGGCTTTCAACCGCCGCACCCTGGGAAAGTTCGCTGACTGGCAAGCGTTCGGCATCGAAAGCGTGCGCGAGATTCGTGCGCGCTGCGGGCCGGATTACCCGATCATGTATCGCATCGACCTGTCACTGGCGTTGCGGGCCACTTACGGCGCGCGGATGACGACGGCGTATCCTCTGAAACGCTTCCAAAACGAACGCACGGTCGAGATGACGCTGGACTATATGCGCCATCTGGTCGCGGCGGGCGTGGATATGTTCGACGTAGACCTGGGGTGTTACGAGAACTGGTGGCTGCCCCATCCTCCCGGCCCCATGCCACCGGGCTGTTATCTGCCTGTGGCGCGTTTGGTGAAGGCGTATTTTGCCGAACATCACATCAAGGCTAACACCGGTCTGGACGTTCCCATCGTGGCCGTGGGCAAGCTCGGCTATCCCGACCTCGCCGAGCGCGCATTGCGTGAGGGCGCATGCGACCTGGTCATGCTCGCGCGACCGCTGCTGGCCGACCCCGACTGGCCAAACAAGGCCTACGCCGGGCGTGTCGCGGAAATCCGCCCCTGCATCGGCGATCAAGAAGCGTGCCTCAATGAGTTCATCAAGGGCGGACATCCACAGTGCAGCGTTAACCCGCGCACGGGACTGGAAGACGTTTACGACGAAATTCTCCCAGCCGCCACCACGCCCAAGAAAATCGCCGTCGTGGGTGCGGGACCGGCCGGCATCGTCTGCGCCTGCACCGCTGCGCAACGTGGGCACACGGTCACGCTGTTCGACAGAGCCACGTGCGCTGGTGGAATGTTGCGCCCCGGCTCGAAGGCCCGCATCAAGTTCGACGTTGCCAACTACGTCGCCTATCTAGAGACGACGCTCGCGCAAACTGCCGAGCGACACGCGCTCACCACGCGCTTCGGCGTCGAGGTGACGGCGGAAATGCTCAAGGCGGAAGGCTTCGACGTGATTGTCACCTGCACGGGCGGGAAGCCCATCACACCGCACATTGAGGGCGTGCAATTGCCCGAAGTGATCCAGGCGGTTGAACTGTTCAATCATCCTGAAAACGCGGCGCAGGCGGAACATGTGGTCATCATCGGCGGGGGGGAAGTCGGTTGCGAGGCGGCCTTCTTCCTGGCTTGTGAATTGGGAAAGCAGGTGACGGTGGTGGAAATGCTGCCGTACTTTATGAAGGACACCTGTACTGCCAATCGAGGCTACCTTATTCACTATTTGGAACGCAAGGGCGTCAAGCTGATGAACTGTGCGCAGGTGCGGCGCATCGGACCGGGCAATGTGACCGTCACGCATAACGTTTCGCCCAGTGTGCCCGATCCTTACGTGACGTGGCAAGTTGTGTTGCCGGAGAACGTCAAAAATCCCCTGGCGCGCCCCATCCGTGAGGAAGTGCAGGATATCCTTTTGCCGGCGGACCTGGTGGTGCTGGCGACCGGATTTGAGCCTGATCCTGCCCTGTATGAGGCATGCGTTCGCCTGCATGCCGCGCCGGAGCTACACAACATCGGTGACGCCTTCGCACCGGGCAACGTCTTCGCCGCGACGAAGGCGGGGTATGCGGTAGGGAGGACGCTGTGAGGCGTGTCCATTGTGTCAAAAATTCTCTTCCAGACTCTTGCCTCAAAAGTGAACTAACGGTATACTATAGATAGTAAGCTATGACTGGTAGGAGGTCATTTGCTATGCTGGATGCTGTGACCAATCCGCATGACAAGTTTTTCAAAGAATCGTTCTCGCAATTGGAAGTCGCGCAGGATTTCCTTCGTTATTACCTGCCGGCGGATGTGGTTGCTTTATTTGATCTGACCACACTTACCTTGTACAAAGATTCTTTTGTTGATCAGGAGCTTCAAGAACATTTCTCAGATTTGCTCTACGAGGTACAGTTGCGGGATGGCGGAGAGGTGCATGTCTATTTGCTCTTTGAGCATAAAAGCTATCCAGAGCCGTACACTGCCTTGCAGGTATTGCGGTATATGGTGAAGATTTGGGATTACACACAACGACAAGGAATGAAATTTTCACCGATTTTTCCGGTGGTGTTGTATCACGGTACAGTTGCCTGGAAGCGTCCGCCTAACTTTCAGGCGATGCTGTCTATTCCGGAGCCGCTCAAGCCTTATATGCCAGAGTTCCGCTATTGGCTGTGTGATCTTTCGCAGTATGCCGATAGTGAACTTAAGGGGGCTGCCTGGCTACAAGTGGGCTTATTGATGCTGAAATACATCTTTCGGGATGAGTTGGTGGAGCATTTGCCGGAAATCGCTGGATTACTGCGGACGTTGAGCACTGAACAGACGGGATTAGCCTATATCGAGGCAGTCCTGCGCTATCTGGTCAGCGCCGCTACCGGGCGATTCGATGAACAGGCAATCCAGGTTGCTATAGCCGAGACATTTGAGGCAGGAGGTGAAACAATGGGCACATTAGCGCAGCAGTGGTTAGAGCGCGGTAAACAAGAGGGTTTACAACAGGGCTTACAACAGGGCTTACAACAGGGCAAGCAAGAAGGGATGCAACAAGGACTACAGCAAGGGTTAGTCACCAAAGCACGAGAAGATGTATTAACCGTCTTGGGATTGCGTTTTGGTGCGCTTCCCTTAGAAGTTGTACAATCTATAAGCCGCTTGAATGACATTGATCGTTTGACGATGTTGCACAAAGAAGCCGTGTTGACGCCTTCTATTCAAGAGTTCGTCAAATATTTGACCGAAGTTGGGTTGTAATCATTATATGTGAAAGGACATCCTGGAGCGTCAGCGCACTATCGGCTTACTGTTTGCTTTGAGGTATCTCTTTAACCCATGGCGGTGACTTTGCAGAGTCACCGCCGTAAATTTTCTTGGCATATTCTGTGTCTTCGCGGTTGAAAAATGCCGATGATAAAAAGTCTGCTGATTATTTCCCCTTACTGCTTTTGTAGTACAATAGATCGAGTTTGTGAACACACCGTACAGCATCAATAAAGAGGAGTCGCATGTTATATCAGAACGTTTGTATTGAAAGCATGGGGTATGTGATCCCCCCTCATATTGTGACCAGCGCCTGGCTGGAGGAACAAATCGCGCCGGTTTACAAGGCGCTGCGCATCCCGTTCGGTTATCTCGAACGGCTCACCGGCATCAAAGAACGCCGTTGGTGGGAGGGTGACATTTTGGTTTCGGATGCTGCGGCGATGGCGGCCGAGCGTGCGATTGCAAACGCCGGCATTGACCGCCGTGAAATTCAGTGTTTGATCAACGCCTCCGTCTGCCGTGATTACATCGAACCGGCAACGGCGACCATTGTGCATCGTAAAGTGGGATTGGACGACGCGGCGATGAGTTTTGACATCGTCAATGCCTGCCTGGGGTTTCTTAACGGGATGATGACGATTGCCAACATGATCGAATTGGGCCAGATTGATACCGGCATGGTGGTGGCCGCCGAAGATCCCAAAGAGGGACAACTGGCGACCATCCAGTATATGCTCAGCCATCCGCCTTCCAAAGAGACCATCCGTGACAACATGGCCTCGTTCACGCTCGGTGCGGCGTCGGTGGCGATGATTTTACGCCATAAATCGAAATCCAGAACCGGCAAGCACTTGTTCGGCGGCGCGGCTTTCAGTAACACCGAGCACAACCAATTGTGCGTCGCCCAGCGCACGTGGATGCGCACCAACTCCAGCTTGTTGCTGAGCGAGGGGACGAAGGTTGTCGTTCAGGCATGGCGTTCCTTCCAGGAGGAAACCGGCTGGCGAAACGGCGCGGTCAACCGTCTGTTCACCCATCAGGTCAGCGAGCCGCAGCGAAAGATCGGCTTGAAGGCCATCGGTGTTTCTCCCGATATTGACTATCCAACGCTGCACTACCTGGGCAACACGGCCTCGGTCGCCGCGCCCATTTCAATGGCGATCGGTCTCGATAACGGCGTCGTGCGCGATGGGGATAAAGTCGTGCTCTTCGGTGTCGGCAGTGGGATCAACAGCATTGTGCTGGGAATTCAATGGTACTTGAGTTTAGATTTACATAACAAAAGAGGGCACCTTAACAAAAACGAAACTGCTGGTAAAGTAGCGATTATGGACGAGAAGCCGTTACTCCAACAGTTTCGTGATACAGTATACCAATGTTTTGA
>Ga0208197_1000625_pt1 | contig 42739 bp, 37 predicted proteins | sample AD_JPNNA4_MetaG_FD_184444 | JGI IMG/M metagenome (GOLD analysis project Ga0208197, IMG submission 184444) | Active sludge microbial communities of municipal wastewater-treating anaerobic digesters from Japan - AD_JPNNA4_MetaG (SPAdes) (version 2) | ecosystem: Engineered > Bioreactor > Anaerobic...
AATAATCCATACTGCAACGAGATTCCAGCTCGGTGGAGACAGTTTAAGAAAAAAACATTAACTTTGCCACATCAAAACTGTAACAGCATCGCCGTTTTGGCTGTAACAGCTTCCGCCGTTTTTTCCATCGTTATATACGGTAAGTAGTCTTCTTTTTATGAATGGATGATGAAAAACAAGATGAAGGTTATAATATTTCGGATTGAACGTTTTTTTTATTCATCAATTTATTACATTTGTAAACAGAAAGAAAACTCTTAAAGATATAATAACTTATAGGTCGTAGGGCTTATCGAAAAGAATAAATGAACATGAAAAAACTTTTGTTACTGATAATTTGTGCGTTATCCTTATTGGCGTCATGTAGTAAAGATGTTGAGATAGAAAGGGGAAGTTATATGTGGTTAAAGGGAGATTCTCTTCCTTCTCGTAACTTCATTATGTCTGTTGCTACATTCTATCTTGACACGATATCCAAAAAATACAATTTGGAGTGCCAGGTTACTCTAGGCGATTCAACAGATGCAACTCTTTTGGGTAGCAAGATGCAATTGGATATGAATTTCATTAATGCAACTGATGGCACATATAATGTAGGGTCATCGTGCGATGGTGACATTTTATATACAACTTGTCGCTCAAATGGTGACAAGGTTGGGTTTAAAACGGTTATGTACAAATTGACCTCTGGTAGTGTGGAACTTCAGAATTTAAATGCGAAAGAGGCAAAAATGACTGTTAATCTTGATGGTGTTGAGGTTTATAAAGACACAGTTAGTATGCCGAATGCAAACGAATTTTGGGATACTGTTTATGTGGAAAAAGAGGTATTGAAGATGGCTACTAAGAAGATTTCCTTGTCAGGAGAAATAATTGCGCATTATTGATACCAATTATATAAAACAAAAAGGCTTGTCCATTGATGTTCAATAGACAAGCTTTTTTTATGTCTGCTTGGTTCTTTATATACTTCTACGAACAGCTATTCCTTCGTTTGAAAGGTGTTTTTTTAAGTCTGGAATGGCTATCTCATGAAAATGGAAAATGCTAGCGGCTAAAGCTGCGTCTGCTTTTCCTTTGGTAAATACATCTTTGAAGTGTTCCATTGTTCCTGCACCTCCAGATGCAATCACAGGAATGGACAAAGAAGTGGAAAGTTCTGCTAAGGCTTCGTTCGCAAAACCTTGCTTTACTCCGTCATGATTCATGCTCGTGAATAGGATTTCACCCGCACCTCTCTCTTGTGCCTCTTTTGCCCATGAGAAGAGCTTTTTATCTGTTGCTATCCTTCCTCCATTCAAGAAGCAGGTCCACTCGCCATTCTCAAATTTAGCATCGATAGCAACTGTAGCGACTTGACTACCGAAATTTTTTGCAACCTCTGTAATGAGGTTTGGATTTTTGATGGCTGCTGAGTTGATAGAGACCTTGTCTGCTCCAGCACAAAGAAGAGTGTCCACATCTTTTAGTTCGTGAATACCTCCACCAACGGTGAACGGAATGCTGATGTTTTGGGCAATTCTCTTGACCAGATCAACGAAAGTTTTTCTTCCTTCGTGAGAAGCTGTAATATCCAAAAACACCAATTCGTCGGCACCTTGTCGGCTATATTCGGCACCCAACTCAACCGGATCGCCTACGTTACGTATGTTTACGAAGTTTATTCCTTTTACGGTTTGTCCGTCCTTAATATCCAAGCACGGAATGATTCTTTTTGCTAACACGTGTCTGTATGATTAAATTGTGATGCAATCTGTTTTTATAAAGAGAGAAAATTATTAAGAACTATTTCTCCCATCTTCCCGCTCTTTTCAGGGTGGAACTGAACGGCATGAAAATTATTCTTGTGCAGAGATGCACTGAATGGATGAATGTATTCTGTCGTTGCTATCGTGTCCTTGCCTGTAGTGGCGTAGTAACTGTGTACGTAATAGAAATAGGGGTTTTCAGGCAATCCCTTGAAGAGGGGAGAGTCAGAAACCTGAATCGTGTTCCATCCCATGTGCGGTACTTTGTGTGTCTGTGCATCAGGAATGAAGAGTTTCACCTCTTCGTCGAAGATGCCTAAACAATCTACTTTGCCAGAAATAGCCTCTTCTGATGATTTGCAGAGCAGTTGCATGCCGATACAGATGCCTAAAACCGGTTGCTTTAGATCCTTTATCAGAGTGTCCAAATGTTGCTCTTTAAGATAGTTCATGGTTGTTTCCGCTTCACCTACACCTGGAAAAATCACTTTGTCGGCAGCTTTTATCTTTTCCAAGTCACCTGTGATTTCTGCTTCAACGCCCAAACGTTTCATCGCATAGTCTACAGAAAAGATGTTTCCTGCATTGTATTTAATGATTACGATCCTCATATTCTTGAATTACAATTTGTTTTAGAAAGAATTCATCTCTTTCTTTTTTGCAAATGTAGTGTTTTTTTGATTAAGAGAGAATCGCGTAGGTTTTAAACATATAAGATTCTGGACGAAAAACCGCTTGATGTAAAAAAAGAAAGCGCAAGGTCCCAATAGACCCTGCGCTTAAGTTGGATGTAGATTCTTATTATAGAACCTTTTCGTTTGTCAATTTTGGTAATTTGCCACCCTGAATTTTTACAATCTCGAAAGCATTTTGAATGTTGGATGAATTAATGATGCTATCAGTGTCCATTTGAGAATAGAACTTCAAGATCCTATTCATCGTAGCGGTATCATTAATGCCAATTTTTTCCATGCCTGCTTTGATGAAACCTGTTTTCCAGTCAGCGGCAGACTTTAAAGAATCCAAACTGTTCTTTTGGTATAGTTCGAATGATCTTTGACAAGCCGAAATTGTAGGAACCAACATACCTTTGAATGTCAGAGAGTCAAAAGGAAATCCTTTTTCAGCTGATTTGTAAGCTACGTTGGCTGTGTCCTTTATTGCTAAAAGACCCTTCCCGAAGTTTTCTCCCTCTCCGTATCCTAATTTATAAAAGTCGGATGTTGGCATGGGATACTCTGTGCTCATTTCATTTTCTACCTTTTCCCCATCCTTATCGCAAGAATAGAGTAAAGAACTTCCTGCAAGCAGGAGCGACGTAAAAAAAATCAGGTTCTTCATGGACGTGACAAATAAATGTTAATTACCCTGTAAAAATATCTTATCAAGTTCAGTAATGGCATTTGCAATACCAGTTACTGAACTGAAATCCAAATCAGTGTCTAATAAAGCAGAAAGTTTCTCGGATTTCTGAGCATCGGTTTTTACAGCTCCTGCAATGAATCCTTTTTTCCACTCTGCATCATTTTTGTTTGTTTTGTATTTTGTGTAAACAGACAAAAGCTGAAGTCCTGCTTTTGTTTCTTCAATTGTACCTTCAGCATTCTTGTATCCATCGTAAGCTTGCATGAATTCTTTGCCTATTTCTTCTCCTTTTGTATAAGAAGTTTGAGTGTCTGTCGGATTTTCAGTCTTGTCTTCATCGTCGTCATCGTCGCTTGAACAAGATGTGAAACCTAGGCTTAGACCTAAGAAAAGCATTAGTAAGAAAGAAAAAAATTTAGTATTCATATTTTGATTTGTTTAAAAAGTTATTAATCAAATTTGTTCAGCCACTGCCAATGCTTACTTTAACTCCTTCTGCAGAGATAAGTGCTGATATGCGAGCTTCAATGGTAGCGCCTGTTGTTATTACATCGTCTACAACGAGTATATTTTTGTTTTCCGATTTTTTATCTCTTTTGTTGAACTTTTTATTAGTCAAGTTTTCCAAATATGTTCTTTAACAAGTCAGTTGTTCTTGACGCAGCATTTGTTCTGATGTCTAATTCTTTGTTTGCTATTTTATATAAAAGACCATTCAGAGCTTTTTCTGTTACGTAGTCAGCAAGGTCTATTTCCAAACTTTTCATGTTTATGATTTTGTTGTAAGAGTCTGGATCAACTAGTTTTAATTCAAGCATAGCATCGTTACCTCCAAGGCTCTCGCAATCCATTAAATAACCGTATTGCGTAGTGACAGTTTCCCATGCTTGATTTACATTGTAACCATCAAAACTTACATTAGAAAGCGATTCGGTAATGGTAGGTTTGAAAGCTGATTGTAAATCATAGAATGAATTATTGTAAAGATATTTGGTTGCTGCATTGTTTTCGCCAAAAAGGATGGATTCCTCATCTGAAATATTCATATCTACAATGATAGTTTTGAATACGTTGACGGCTTTTGTTGCTGCTTCTTCTGAAGCTTTGTTGATTAAAGTAGTCATTGTGTTTTCTAAATCGTCTACTGATATTCCTACTATATTCAAAAGTGAATCACCTGCTTTTGATTGCTGTAACTTTCCAATTGTTTCGAAAAATGAGTTTATCTCTTCAGGTAAGGCTATCCTAGCTATGCTATCATTTAGATATCCGCCATCTTTGCCTAATTCTGTAGAAGCTGTTGCTGCACCAATAAGCAATGCCTCTTTTAATGCCCCAACAGTATCACTTTCTTCGTCGATGTTTTCCGTCTTGTCTTCATCATCGTCATCATCGCTTGAACAAGATGTGAATCCTAGGCTTAGACCTAAGAAAAGCATTAATAAAAAAGAGAAAAATTTAACGTTCATGTTTTAATGTATTAATAATTTAATAATCAGAGTTATTCAGCCACTGCCAACGTTGCAACACTAACTTTGACACCATCTGCAGATATAAGTCCAGATATGCAAGCTTCAATGGTAGCGCCTGTTGTTATTACATCGTCTATAACAAGTATATGCTTGTTTTCTATTTTTGTTGGGTTAATAACTTTAAAAATGCCATTTACGTTCTGCCAACGTTCATAAACACCTTTTTTTGTTTGTGTTTGAGTCGCTGACTCTCGTATTAAAGCATCTGTTATGAGTGGTTTGCCCATTGATCTGGCTATTCCTTGGGCGATCCATTCACTTTGGTTATATCCACGTTCTTTTAATCTTTTTGAATGCAAAGGAACTGGAATAATGGCGTCAATTTCGTCAAACCAGCTTCTTTTTAAGTCTGCACCAAAAATCTTACCTAAATGTTCACCAAGTTCTTTTTCTCCTTTGTATTTTATCTCGTGCATGAATTTTTGAGTCATGGATTTCTTTTCAAAGTAGAGAAAAGAGGTGGCGTGCTGTACTTCAACTTTTCCGTAGAACCTTTGTTCTACACTGTTGCCTTCAATAGTGTGGTATTTTGTCCGCGCTAAATCATTAAGGCAATGGAGACAAATGAACTTTTCGCCTTTGAACAATGCATTTCCACATCCAACGCAAAGTTTGGGGTAGAATAGATTAATGAAATCTTTAAATAGTTCAGTTGGCTTAAACTTGTTCAATTTTTTGCCTTTTTAATTGAGATTTTATTTGTCAAGTCTTCCAAATACGTCCTTTAGCAAGTCTGAAGTTCTTGCTGCAGCGTTGGTTCTGATGTCTAATTCTTTATTTGCTACTTTAGAGAAAAGGCCATCCAAAGCTTTGTCTGTTACGTAATCAGCAAGATTTGTTTCCAAACCTTGCATGCTTGAAATTTTGTTGTAAGAGTCTGAATCAGCTAGTTGTAATGCAACCATGGCAGCGTTGCCTGCAGTAGACTCCTTTGCATTCATTAATTTGTTGTATTGCGTAGTGACAGCTTCCCATGCTTGATTTGCATTATATCCACCAAAACTTACATTAGAAAGAGATTCGGTTATCGTAGGGTTGAATGCACTTTGCAAACCTGTGAATGTCTTGTTTTGAAGATAAGTTGTTGCTGCATTGTTCGCGCCAAAAAGAATGGATTCACCGTCTGCAATTGTAATGCCAGTGATAGCTGTTTTGAATACGTCGACAGCTTTTGGTGCTGCGTCTTCCGCGGCTTTGTTAATCAAAGTAGTCATTGTGTTCTCCAAATTGTCTGATATGCCAACTGCATTCAAAAGCAATTCACCTGCTGGTGATTGCTGTAACTGGCCAATGATATCGAACAAAGTTTTTGTCTCTTGTGGTAAGGCTATCCTTACTAGGCTGTCATTCAGATATCCGCCTTCTTTACCTAATTCAGTAGAAGCTGTTGTTGCACCAATTGTTAAAGCCTCTTTTAGTGCGCCAACGGTATCGTCGTTGCTGAATAAATTATCCAAATTTCCAACTGAGCCTTCGTCACAACTTGAACAGCATAACAGTAAAAGTAAAGTAATGAATATAGATTTGATTGTTTTCATCATATAATATTATAATTAGTTTGTAATTATTTTTTCATATCAATTTTTCCCGTTATCGAATCACAAAAATAATTTATTTTGTGGAAATGAAAGTATTTATTTCTCTTTTTCAGCAAAATAGATGTTTTTTTTGGTCGAAAACTGAAACAGATTTTCAGTCGATGATTACTCCATCTTGCATGTGAATTACTCTATCGGAAATAGAGGCCAACTCAGGGTCGTGGGTAACTATTACCAATGTTTGCCCAAAGTCATCCTTGAGATTTAGAAATAGTTTGTGAAGTTCTCCCTTGTTTTTAGAATCCAAACTTCCAGAAGGTTCATCTGCGAAAATAACATCAGGCTTGTTCATTAAAGCGCGAGCTACTGCAACGCGTTGTTTTTCACCTCCTGATAATTCATTAGGCTTATGATTAGCCCTCTCTGCGATGTTTAGAAAATTAAGGAGTTCCATTGCTCTTCCTTTTGCTTCTTCTTTTGATTTGTTCCCTATTAAAGCAGGAATCATGATATTTTCCATTGCAGTGAATTCAGGGAGGAGCTGATGGAACTGAAAAACAAAGCCTATGTGAGTGTTCCTAAATGTGGACAATTCTTTTTCGGAAAGATCCAAAGGCGAAATTCCATTGATGGAGATGGTGCCGGAATCTGGTTTATCTAGCGTTCCCAAAATTTGCAGAAGAGTTGTCTTTCCCGCTCCACTTGGACCCATAATGGTGACGAATTCTCCTTTCTGAACATTTATGTTGACGTTTTTTAAAACGTTCAACTGTCCAAAACTCTTATTAATATTATTTGCTTTTATCATTAGTGTTGAATTTGTTGGAAAGAATTTTCTCTAAGTCTTCTGGTGTCAATTTCAATTTGAACTCACCGGCCTCGCTAACCGAAATGTTGCCGGTTTCTTCTGATACAATGATGGCCAGTGCATCTGTTTTTTCGGATATGCCCAAGGCAGCTCTGTGTCTTAATCCTAATTCTTTTGGAATGTCGAGATTGTGAGTTACGGGCAGAATACAGCCCGCAGAAACAATCTTATTGCCGATGATAATCGTGGCTCCGTCGTGAAGAGGGGAGTTTTTGAAGAAAATGTTTTCAATCAGTCTGGAGTTTATATCAGCATTGATAATGTCTCCTGTAGCAATGATTGATTCCAAAGACATCTGTTTTTGTATGACAATAAGAGCACCTACTTTTCCTTTTGACAAGCTTTTGCAAGCAAGAACGAGCTGCATAATTTCTCCATTTACCATGCTGTTCTTATTTGTTGGAAAAAATTTGCTTGCCATTCTTGTGAAGAAGTTTTTTCTGGAACCCAAAATGGAGAGTGACCTTCTGATTTCATCTTGGAAAAGGACGATGATAGCGATGACGCCTACATTTACAATCTGGTTCATTATGGCCCCTAAAAGCTGCATCTGAAACACGAATGTGACAACAAGCCATATCACAACAAAAGTAAGGATGCCAATAAATACCCTTATAACAGTCGTTCCATTTAACATCTTATATGTCTTGTATAGCAAGTATGCAACAATAAGAATGTCGATGATGTCTACTAATCGTATTCCAAATCTCATAATGAATGAAATTATATACCTATATATTATATGGTCAGTTTTTTGTTGAACATTTATTCATCTGGTTATGGATTTTCACAACCTCCACAGCCTCTTTGACGTCGTGTACCCTGATTATGTTTGCACCTTTCATTAAAGCGACAGAGTTGAGTACGGATGTGCCGTTGAGACTCTCGGTTGGAGACGATTCCAATAATTGCCAGATCATTGTTTTTCTAGAAAAACCCACAAGAATAGGCATTTTGAAAATTGAAAATGCCTCCAGATTATCCAAAAGCTCGTAGTTCTGATCAATCGTCTTGGGAAATCCGAATCCAGGGTCTAATATAATATCTTTGACGCCAAGAAGTCTCAGCTTTTCTGTTTTTTCTGCAAAATACGTAAAAATTTCTTTCATGAAGTTGGAATAGTGGGTGTTTGTGCTCATGTTTTGAGGATTTCCTTTCATGTGCATTAATATATAAGGTACACCCAACTTGGCAACTGTCTCGAACATTTTGTTGTCAATTTCGCCTCCTGATATGTCGTTGATAATTGATGCTCCGCATTCAGTAACACATTTTTCTGCAACGTTAGCTCTGAATGTGTCGATGGAAATTGGTACTTCTGGAAATGCCGTCCTTATTATATTAGCGGCTTTGGATACTCGGTTCAGCTCTTCTTCCTCTGAAACTTCGTCGCATCCTGGTCGTGACGAATAACCGCCGATGTCAATGATTTTTCCTCCTTGCAAGACAATCTCTTCTGCACGTTTCAAAATACTTTTGTTATCCGTGCATCTGCTGTTCTCATAAAAAGAATCTGGAGTGACGTTTAATATGCCCATTACTATAGGTTCTTTCAGTTCCCAAATCAAACCATTAGCGTTAAAATTCATCTTAGAAAGTGGATTATTAAAAAAAACTAAAAAATATTCGTGAAATTCTTTTTTGCAAAGATAGAAAATATATATCTTTGTCCACAGTCTCGGTGAAATTTTAAAATATAAGTTTTTTTTGAGGCTACGCAATAAAATGCGTAAGTGAGAGTTAATACAATAAATAAAGTAAAATAAATTCATTTAGTATTAGTACTATGAAACACTTAAGGCTTTTTAGGACTGTAGTATTACTAGCGATCTTAGGAGTGTCGTTAACAGCTTGTGGCGGAAAGAAGAAGCTAAAAGACTCTAAGGAATCCAATGTTACAGGATGGAAGTACAACGACAAAAAGAACGGAGGTTTCCAGGTTGTAACTGGTTACAATCAGGATACTCCAGTTGGTATGGTATTTATCCAAGGTGGTACTTTCACCATGGGTCGTGTGATTGAAGATATTATCGGAGATTGGAACAATATTCCAAGACGTGTTACCGTGAGTTCATTCTATATGGATCAATATGAAATCAGTAATGTGAACTGGAGAGAGTATACTTATTGGATGAACAATGTGTTCCACAATTCTCATGAGATTATTGAATCTGTTTATCCAGATACGTTGGTATGGCGTGAGGAGTTGGCTTACAATGAGCCTTATTTGGATTTCTATTTCTCTCACGTTGCATACAACTATTATCCAGTAGTTGGTGTGAATTGGGAACAAGCATTTGACTATTGTATCTGGCGTACCGATCGTGTAAACGAGAAGAGAATGGTGGAATCAGGTACTATTCAATATCCTGATTTTCAAGCTTTGAAAGGTAATACAGATGCTAATGATATTGCTCAAAACCAAGTATTTAATACTTCTAAATATTTGATGAAGAGTGATTACAAACCAACTGAGGGTAAAAAACCTTTGAAGGATGTATATGGAAATGCAAGAAGAACTAATATGTCTGATGGTGTTCTTCTTCCTAAGTTCCGTCTCCCAACCGAAGCTGAGTGGGAATACGCTGCTTATGGAACAAAGACTATTGAAGGTGAGGAAAATTACAAGGAGAAAAAGATTTATCCTTGGTATGGTCACCAAATGAGAAATCCAGAGAAGAAGTACAGAGGCGAAATGCAAGCTAACTTCGTTCGTGGACGAGGTGATATGATGGGTATGGGAGGAAAATTGAATGACCATGCTACAATCACAGCTCCAGTTGATGCATTCTTCCCTAATGAGTTTGGTTTGTACAACATGGCAGGAAACGTTAACGAGTGGGTTTTGGATGTATATAGAGTACTTTCAAGCGACGATGTTCAAGAGTACAATCCATTCCGTGGTAATGAATATGTGTCTCCTATCTTTACAGAGAGCACAGTTGACGGTAAGAACATTAAGGTTCCTCAGATTGATAGCTTGGGTCGTGTAATCTTCGCAATCCCTGCTGATAAGGAAACAGAAATGGACAAATACGTGAGATTGGACGTTCGTAACTATAAAGATGGTGATGCTCAAAGTAGCTTGAACAGAAATTCATGGAAAGAGGTTGCTGATCCAGATGTTCAAACTAAGAAATTGTATGATCCTGATACTGACGCTGAAGGTTTGTTGACTTCTAAGATTTCAAATGAAACTAGAGTTTACAAAGGTGGAGGTTGGAAAGATCGTGCTTATTGGTTGAATCCAGGTCAAAGACGTTATCTTAACCAGAAGAAGTCTCGTAGCGACTTAGGTTTCCGTTGTGCAATGAGTAAGGTAGGTCCTGAAGATGAAGAAAGATAATATTTAAGTATCTAAATAAGAAAAAGCCCCTTTTGGGGGCTTTTTTGCTATGTAATCGGTTATGGAAATAAAAGAAATTTATAGTTTGTATAAGGCTCATCCTTCTATTACAACTGATAGTAGGAATTGTTCGGAAAACTCTATCTTCTTTGCAATGAAAGGTGTTTCATTCAATGGTAATGAATATGCTCAGAAGGCAATAGAAAATGGTTGCTCATATGCTTTTGTCGATGAAAAACAATATGCAAATGGCACGAACATTCTTTATGTAGAAAATTGTTTGTCTACATTGCAACAGTTGGCTAAGTTTCATCGTGTGACTTTGGGTACGAAAATTATAGGTATCACAGGAACGAATGGAAAAACAACAACCAAGGAATTGGTTTCTGCTGTCCTTCAGAGAAAATACAGTACTTTATATACTCAAGGTAATTTCAACAATCATCTTGGTGTTCCGTTGACATTGCTTCGCTTGACGTCAGAACATGAGATTGCTGTTGTTGAAATGGGGGCAAACCATCCTGGTGAGATTAGAGAACTGGTTGAAATCGTTAGGCCAAATTATGGTATCATTACAAATGTTGGAAAGGCTCATTTGGAAGGCTTTGGCTCTTTTGAAGGTGTGGTTAAAACCAAGGCTGCTCTGTATGAATTCTTGAGAGAGACAAACGGAGAAATATTTATCAATTATGATAATGAAATTCTTCAATCTATATCATCAGGAATAAAGGCATTCAAGTTTGGAAAAAATAGTAATTATGATGTAGTAGCTGATATCTATAGTTCCGATCCTTTCTTGTCTGTTGAGTGGCATGATAAAATCATACAAACTCATTTGATTGGTGCATACAACTTTGAGAATGTCATGGCTGCTATTGCTGTTGGCCACAAAATGGGTATCTCTGATGATGAAATTGTTGCTGCTATCGAGGCATACGAACCCACTAATAACCGTTCACAGTTCAAAGACTCTGGTAGAAATCAATTGATCATTGATGCTTATAATGCCAATCCAACAAGCATGAATGCCTCTCTCCATGATTTTCTTCAGATGAATAAACCTAATAAAATTGTCATTTTAGGTGATATGAAAGAATTGGGAGCTGATAGCATGAAAGAACATGTTGCCATTGCTGAGTTGCTTAAAAAAAGTGATTTGAAAGATGTGTTCTTGATCGGTCCATGCTTTATGGAATCGACAGATCAATTCCATCGTTTTGAAACAACAGATGAGTTGATCGATTGGTTGCGTTTGAATCCTATTAACAATTCTAATTTGTTGATTAAGGGTTCCAATAGCATGCATTTGACGAAAGTGGTTGATTTGTTATGATTTAAAATAGCATAATTATGTCGGATTTCATCTTATTCCTTATTTTCGTATTGGTATGTGTGACTTATTATATTGTTGATAAGAAACGAAAACAGAAAACCTCAGAATCGGTTCATGAAGAAGATAATACAAAGACTCAAGTAGAAGAAACTTCCAAACCTAAGCGAAACGATATTGATGGATGTTGTGGCGCTCATGAAGTTTGTGAAAAGGAGACTTTGTTGAATGCGAAAGTTCAACCTGATTATTATGATGATGAGGAGTTGGATGCATATGTTGGTCGTCCGTCCAATTCTTATAATATGGATGAACAGAAACAATTTGAAGACATCTTCTATACCTTGAAGGAGTATGATGTGGCTGGCTGGTTAAGAAGCTTGCAGCTTAGAAATATAGAGTTGCCTGATTCCCTAAAAGATGAGGCTTTACTTGTAGTTAGTGAACCCAGATTTAGTAACAAATGAAATCAAGACTTATATATATACTTTTTTACTTTGTATTTTGGCTTCTTTTTTGTGTGTTGATGAAGCCTATCTTTATGCTATTCCATTACAAAGAGTCGTTTCAATATTCTTTATCGGAATGGATAGCTGTTTTAACCCACGGATTCTCAATGGATTTGTCCACATCTGGCTATTTGTCTGTTTTTGTGGCTCTTTTGATTTTAATATCTTCTTTTTTAAAATCGAATAAATGTATATCCAAAATCATTAAATTTTATACTTATGTGATACTTGCTTTGACGTCCATTCTTTGTACGTCTGACATGTTCCTCTATAAATATTGGGGCTTTAAGATTGATGCTACACCCTTGTTTTATCTAAAGACACCGAAAGATGCCATGGCAAGCGGAACGACGCTTGAATTCATAGCTGCTTTTTTCATCATTGTAGCGATATTCTTTTTGTTTTTCTTCTTGTTTAAGAGTTTGCATTCTCGTTTTTTTGATTTCAAGCAATCATCTCCATTGACAGCGCTTCCTGCTTTGCTGATTATTGCAGTAATGGTGCTATTGATCAGGGGAGGTGTTAGCGTGTCTACCATGAACGTAGGACGTGTCTATTTCAGTCACGCTATATTCTTGAATCACTCCGCAATTAATCCGATTTGGAACTTCATCTATTCTTTGTCTAGAAATGATGAGTTTGCAACTCAATACAGGTTTATGGATGATTCTGAGGCAGCTTCTCGTTTTGCGCACATGATTGAGTCTCAAAGTGATTCTACATCCGTTCTGCTTCTTACAACACAACGTCCGAATGTCATTGTGGTCATATTGGAAAGCTTTGGATCTGGTATCTGTGCACCATTGGGAGGTGAGAAAAATGTGGCTCCTAATTTGAACCGATTGTTTGAAGAGGGGGTATCTTTCACTCACTTTTATGCCAATAGTTTCCGTACGGATAGAGGCTTGGTTTCTATATTTAGCGGCTATCCGGCACAGCCTACCACTTCTTTGATGAAGTATCCTAATAAGAGTCAAAACGTGCCTAAATTTCCTCTTTCAATGAAGAGAGCAGGTTACGATCTTTCCTTCTTTTATGGAGGCGATGAAAACTTTACCAACATGCGTTCTTATCTTATTACATCAGGATTTGAAAAAATCATTTCCGATAAGGATTTTGAGAAGAAGGATATGTCAGAAAAGTGGGGAGCATACGATCATGCATTGTTTAATAAGGTATCTGAGGATTTAAAACAACAGACTTTGACTCCTTTCATGAAGGTTGTCTTGACTTTGAACAGTCACGAACCTTTTGATGTACCTGTGCATCGTTTTGAAGATAAATACTTGAATTCGGTGGCTTATACAGACAGCTGTTTGGGTGTTTTTATCTCGGATTTGAAAAAGAGCAAATGGTGGGATAATACGTTGGTGATTCTTTTGCCGGATCATGCATACAAGCATCCAAATACATTGAAAAACTCCGACGAAGAGCGCCATCGCATTCCTATGATTTGGATTGGCGGAGCCTTAAATAATACAATGAAGGTTGATAGGTTGTCCTCTCAAATCGACTTGTCAAAAACTTTGTTGAAACAACTTGGCATAGATGCTTCTGAATACATATTTAGTAAAAATATATTTGGGAAGGATACACCTGAATTTGCCTTTTATGCTTTTAATGATGGATTTGGGTTGATTACCCCGAAGGGTATTTCTATATATGATTGTGGCGCAAGTGTTCCCTTGCGGGAAGATGATCCGAGCCTGACGTTAGATGGAAAGGCTTATCTACAGTCGCTTTTTGATGATTTAAATAAAAGATAATTATAGGAGTGGAAATTTATGGCAACATTTCTTTTTGATTCAATAGTTTTTGGTCCGATCAAGAGTCGTAGATTGGGAATCTCTTTAGGTGTTAATTTGTTACCTTGCAATGTGAAGTTGTGTTCGTTCGATTGCGTTTATTGTGAATGCGGTATGTCGAAAAAAGGTGAGACAGGCAAACTTCCTACAAGAGAAGAGGTAAAAGATGCGTTGAAGCTTCAGCTTTCACAGATGAAGTCTGAAAACAAGAAGTTAGACGTCATTACTTTTGCAGGTAATGGAGAGCCAACTTTGCACCATCAGTTTGCTGAAATTATCGACGATGCAATAGAATTGAGAAATGTGTTCTTCCCAAATGCTAAGGTAAGTGTGTTGTCTAATTCGACCATGGTTCATAAACAGAGTGTTTTTGATGCTTTGAATAAAGTTGATAATAACATCTTGAAATTGGATTCAGCCATTGATTCGACGGTTAAGTTGATAGATGACCCTCATTCACCTGATTATTCCGTTGCTTCTATAATTGAACAATTGAAACGTTTTAAAGGAAATTTCATTCTTCAGACCATCTTTTTGCGTGGTTATGTAAAGGGTCATGTCATTGACAATACCACTGATGAGGAGGTCTCAGCATGGATTGAAGCAGTAAAAGAAATGAATCCGAAAGAAATTATGATATATGCAATAGACCGAGATACTCCCATCCGTACGCTTGAGAAAATCAGTCATGAGGAGTTGGAGAAGATAGCAGAAAGAGTCCGTAAGGAAGGCTATAAGGTGGATGTTGCTTAATTCGTTATGAAGAAAAAGGTTTTGGTTGCGGTTTTGAACTGGGGATTAGGTCATGCCGTCCGTTCAATTCCTGTGGTTAAAGCCTTTCTTGATCATGATTATGAGGTTTTGTTGGGAGGAAATGGCTCTTCAGGTGAGCTTTTGCACAAAGAGTTTCCTCAACTTCGATATGTTGAGTTCCCTTCATTTGAGATGAAATATTCGTCTGGGAAATCTCAAGTCGGAGCAGTGTTTTTATCGTTACCGCATTTGTTTGCGTCTCTTTGGAAAGACCATCGATTTGTTTGCCACTTGGTTAAGGAGGAGGGTATAGATGTTGTGTTCTCAGATAATCGTTTTGGCTTGTATTGCAAGAATTGTCATACGGTTTATATGACGCATCAACTTTTGATAAAAATGCCTGGTCCTGTTTCTTTTTTAGAACCTTTGGTAAAAGCTTTGCACGGCTATCTGATATCAAAATATGATGAATGTTGGGTACCTGACTTTTCTGACATGAAAAATTTAGCGGGTGATTTGTCGCATCCCCAAATGAATCTGAAGGTCCGTTATGTAGGGCCTTTGTCTCGATTCCCAAAGAATGGGGGAATCGCAGTCTCTTTAAAATACAAATTTCTTTTTATCCTTTCTGGAATAGAACCTCAGCGTTCGATATTAGAAAAAAAGATTTTGAATCTCTTTGAAGAAAGGGTCGGTTTGCCATCTTGCCTTCTAGTAAGAGGTGTTGAATCTCCTTTTTTAAATGATACTGTATATCCGAATTTAAAGATTGAAAATGTCTTGAGTGGAGAGATCTTGCTTGGCCTATTGCAGGTTTCTGACTGTGTTGTCTGCCGATCTGGATACACTTCGATAATGGAGCTGGCATCCATCTCTCACAAAGCTGTTTTGATCCCTACTCCAGGACAAACAGAACAAGAGTACCTTGCTAATTATCTGTCGTCTCAATATAGCATGTTTGCCTCCGTAAATCAAAATGATTTATCGTGGAGAGTCTTGATTGCTGCAGAAAAAAGTCTGACGGAAGAATTTATTAACTTTGATCCTTCTTTGTTGGAAGAGGTGGTTGAACGAATCTGATTTATTTCCCTTCTGTCCAGCCTGCATCTTTGTCTGTTACATCTTTTGCCCATTTCGTCATGGCAATCAGGTTTACTGTGATATATACAAAGTTAAGTGCTACTGTAAAATAAGAAGCCTTGAATGTAAATAGGGAAGCTGCAAAGAAGTTTGAAATACACCAAAACATCCAACAATCGGTTTTCTTTTTTATAATTAATATATTCGCCACTACATTCAGAGAGAAAAAGGAACCATCTGCAATTCTAAGAAAGAAACTACCATCGCTGAAGAATTTAGCAAAAATGGCGGTGACGATCACTGTCGCAGCTATTGTGATTGCCATGTATTTCTTAGTAAGAAATGATGGGACAAGCGGTTCTTTATCTTCTTCTTGGTCTCCTTTCCACCAAGTTATAAGAGAGACTATTTGGCAAGGTATGAAAAAAAAGAAGTATAGATAGGCTGTGTATTTCAAATCTATATCGAGAAAGTGTAGCCCTAATGCTAGTGTAGAAGCTATGCCGACAATGAAACTAAGATAGTTGTTTTGATTTCGAAGCAAAATAACATATACGATTCCTAAAAAGGTGCTGACGATTTCATAAGGAGAGAAGTTGTTTATAAGTTGGAATTGCATCAGTCCCCAAATAATAATCACGTACGCCACTAAACAAAAACTGATGGTCTTTGTTGTTTCAAAAATAAGATTATTAAAAATATTTTTTGCCATGATATTTTTTGTCGAAATTTATTTCTAAGTTTGCTTGTCGCAAATATAACTTATTTAAATATCTAAAAAAGACACCTATTATAATAATTATATAGAAAAATGTGTGTTTGTGATGAATTTTTTGATTAACGAATACAAATTCTTATCATTTGTCAATAAATGTCATGCGAAATGAAATTTATAAACATTTTATTTGATTTTTATTGTTTGAACAACTAGTTTTGTACGTCAAAAATTAAAAAAGCAAAAATATGGAAGACTTTATGTTGGATTATGAATTATTTTTCGCTGTGATTAGCGGAAAGGTTTCAAGTGCAATCAATAGACGCATGTACAGAGATCTACGTACGGCAGGTTTGGATATTACACCAGAACAGTGGTCTGTTCTAATGTTCTTATGGCAGCAAGATGGCGTTACTCAACGTGAAATCGCAGATGCTACTTATAAAGATAAACCGAGCATCACTCGTCTTATCGATAACTTGGAAAGACAAGGTTTGCTTTATAGGAAGCAAGATAATGTAGACCGAAGAACAAACAAGATTTTCTTGACTCAAGCTGGACAGGATCTTCATAAGTCAGCTAGGATTGCTACTCTAGGTACTATGCAGACTGCTTTAGAAGGACTTTCAAAGGAAGAGATTGAACAAGCTCAGTATCTTTTGAAGAAAGTTTTTGCAAACATTCAAGAACTTGAAACTTCTAATAAATAATTCAATAGAAGAATGAAGGACGGTCGGTTTATGTCCAACTTCTGGCTATGAAGTTGGACATGACAGACCACATTTCAATCGCGTTAAGCGTGATGTTTATATTAATGCTTAATCTCGAAAATTCAAATTGTGATTTTTCGTGGTTAAGCAATTATTGTAAATAAGAGAGGCTGGATGTTGCGAATTCAATGGTGTTTTTTGGTTCTTTTGTGCCTGAATTATTTTACCGAATAATAATATAGAAATGAAAAAAGTTGTTGTGGTTGCCTTTTGGTTGTTGGTCTCACTTCCTGTTGTATCGCAGAATGTGCTGACTTTAGAAGAGTGCAGGGTTATGGCCTTGGAAAACAACAAGGAGCATAAAATTGCTGCAGAAGAAGTTGCTATGGCGGGGTATAAGAAAAAGGCCGCGTTTACTAAGTATTTGCCCGACTTGTCTATTAAAGGATCTTATATCAGGAATGAAAAGGATTTGTCCTTGATTGGCGAGGATATGTACCTCCCAATAGGAACTGTTACGGAATCTGGATTTGCATTTACACAAGACCAGGTAAATAACAAATGGACAAAAATACAAGGTCGTGCTGTCCCTTTGGATGCAAATGGGATGCCTTTTGATCCGAAAGACAATCCTGAAAAAATCATGTGGAAAAGTTATACCACAATTCCTAAAGATGAACTTACACTTGACACAAAAAATATATATATGGGAGTGCTCAATCTCACGCAGCCTATTTTTATGGGAGGAAAGATTGTTGCATATAATAAAATAGCCAATTTGAGTAAAGATCTTGCTATGTCAAAGCAAGAGTCAAGCAGGCAGAATGTTATATTGAGCGTTGATGAAACTTATTGGCAGATTGTTTCGTTGGCAAATAAAAAGAAAGCTGTCAATGGTTTGATAGAACTGTTGAGTAAGATGAATTATGATGTCTCTACTCTGAAAGAGTCTGGCTTGGCAACAAAGGCAGATCAACTTTCTGTTCAGGTGAAACAAAATGAGGCAGAGATGGTTCTTCTGAAGATTGAAAACGGAATCAGTCTTTCTAAGATGTTACTTGCTCAGTATTGTGGTCTTCCCGTAGATCAGGTCTTCTCTCTTGCTGATGAAAATTTGGAAGAGATTCCTTTGTCAGAAATCGATTCTGTTGATATGGAAAAAGTTTACGAAAACAGAAGTGAAATAAAAAGTTTAAATTACGCTACGCAGATTTACAAGCAAAAGGAGAATCTAGTTCGTGCAGATATGTTGCCCACTGTAGCATTGATGGCTAATTATATTGGTTCTAATCCAAATTCTCTTAACGGATTTGAGAATAAATTCAAATTCACATGGAATGTGGGTGTAGTTGTGAATATCCCATTGTTACATTGGGGTGAACAGATTCATCTCTTGAATGCGGCTAAATGCGAAACGAATATTGCCAATTTCAAACTGAATGATGTGGAAGAGAAGATAAAACTCCAGGTTAATCAATGTGAGTTCAAACAGACAGAGGCAAAGAGAAAGTTGGATCTGGCACAGAAAAACTTGGAACGAGCTGATGAAAACTTGAAATATGCTACAATAGGATTTAACGAGGGTGTTATTCCTGCATCTAACCTTTTGGAGGCTCAAACCGCATGGCTGACGGCTAAATCAGATAAGATTGAGGCTGAAATTGATGCTAAGATGACAGAGGTTTATTTGCAGAAAGCCATTGGTCAATTGGGCAAATAGAGCGAAATAGAATAATTGGGAATGAGAAAAATATAAAAAATAAATAAAATGAGTGCTAAGAAAAAAAATTCTGATAATGCGAATATGTTGGTCGCATTCGTTGTTTTGGTGTGCATTGTCTTAGGTATCACTTTGTTTGGATTCTTCTTTATGCAACCCGATCCTGAAATTATTCAAGGAGAAGTGGAAGCAACAGAGGTGAGAATTTCAGGTAAAGTGCCAGGACGTATTGAAAAGTATTTGGTTGAAGAGGGTTCCTTTGTTAAAGCAGGCGATACTTTGGTTATCCTTGACAGCCCTGAAGTAGAGGCTAAATTGACTCAAGCTAGAGCTGCAGAGAAGGCTGCTTCAGCTTTGAATCAGAAAGCAAATAAAGGAACTCGAGAAGAACAAATTCGTGGTGCTTTCGAAATGTGGCAGAAAGCTTTAGCTGGATTGGAAGTTGCAAAGAAATCATTCGATAGAGTTCAGAACTTGTATGAGAAAGAGGTTTTGCCTGCACAAAAAAGAGACGAGGCAGAGGCTAACTATAAAGCTATGTTGGCAACCGAACAAGCTGCTAAATCTCAATATGAGATGGCTGTGAAAGGTGCTCAGGAAGAGGATAAGGAAGCTGCTCAAGCTCAGTTGAACCGTGCAAAAGGTGCGGTGGCAGAAGTTCGCTCTTATATGAGTGAGACGATGTTGACTTCTCCTATTTCTGGTGAAATCAGCGAAATTTTCCCTCAAAGAGGTGAACTTGTTGGTTCTGGTGCTCCCATCATGAACGTATTGGATTTACAGGACATGTGGGTTACTTTCAACATGAGAGAGGCTTATTTGAAGGATTTTCCTAAGGGGAAAGAGTTCAAAGCATTTGTTCCTGCTCTTGGTGATAAAGAGATTACTTTGAAGGTAACATACATGAAAGACTTGGGTTCTTTCGCAGCATGGAAGGCTACAAAAGTTACAGGCGAATACGACTCAAAGACATTTGAGGTTCGTGCAAAACCAACTGCTCCTGTGGGGAATCTTCGTCCAGGAATGTCTGTCATTATAAAATAGTGGAGATTATTGGCTCGAAAGAGTCTGTACTCTTTGTGTAGATTGATGCGAATGGTCTTATCTTAATCTTCGTAGTCCTATGGTGGTGATTTTTAGAAAAAAACTATGGTACCGAGTTTGGTTACTTTGTATACGAGAGGCTCGAATCTTGGCATCTCGACCTTTGTACCTTTTCGGTATGATTATAGCTCCTCTTTTTACCGCATTGTTTTTCTTGACTTTGATGGGAAAAGGTCTTCCGCAAGATTTGCCTATTGCAGTTGTAGATAATGATAATAGTGCGGTGTCAAGACGTGTGGTTCGACAATTGGATGCATTTAAGCAGACAAAAGTGGCTATGAAGTATGCAAACTTTCAGGATGCTCGTCGGGCCATGCAGGAGGGTGATGTTTATGCTATCTTTTATATCCCCGATAATTTTGAAAAGGATGTGATGGCAAGCCGACAACCTAAGTTCTCCTTCTATATGAATAACTCCTATTTGATAGCAGGTTCTCTTCTTTACCGTGATTTACGTACTATTTCGGTATTGGGTTCGGCAGCAGTGGCAAAGGAGTTCAAAACGGCAAGGGGGCAGACGGAAGATCAGGCTATGACCGAGCTGCAACCTATAGGTGTTGATACACACCTGATAGGCAATCCACTTACAAATTACTCTGTATATCTCTGTAATCTGATTATTCCAGGTGTCTATAATATCGTCATTATGTTGTTGACGATCTATGCTTTGGGTAATGAGTTGAAGAGAAATACATCACGTGTGTTATTGCGTATGTCAAATAATAAGATGTTTGTGGCACTCTTTGCTAAGATGTTCCCACATACATTGATTTATTGCACTGTGATAACTTTGATAGATGTAATCCTCTATAAATTCATGCAGTTTCCTTGTGCTTTGGGAATTGGTTCAATGTTGGCTGCATCTTATTCGCTTATTATAGCTTCCCAGTCTTTGGCTATCTTCTTATTTGGGTTGTTGCCAATCATGAGATTGTCATTAAGTGTGGCTTCGTTGATAAGTGTAGTTTCTCTTTCCATCTCAGGATTTACGTTCCCTGTGTCAGAGATGCATTATGTCTTGCAGTGTTGGTCTAACTTCTTCCCGTTAAGACATTTCTTTTTATTGTATGTGGACCAAGCATTAAATGGTTTGGGCTTCGAATATACTTGGCATATATATTTGGCTTTGGCTTTATTCTTATTCTTGCCGCTTATTGTAATGAAGAGTATAAAAAGAGTGTATTTGACATATAAGTATATTCCTTAATTCTTGCTTTTTTGAAAGAGAGTTGTGTGGTGAGATTCTGTAGGTAGAAAATTATAACGTATAGAAATGTCTAACAAATCGTTTAAAAATATAATAAAGGAGGGTATCCGGGATTCTTTCATCATTTGGAAGGAGGAGTTCCGTAATGTGATACATGATGCAGGAGTTATCATTTTCTTCATTGTGGCACCGCTTGGTTATCCTTTGCTCTATTGTTTCATATATGACAATGAGGTTGCCAAAGAGGTCTGTATGGTTGTTGTGGATGATTGTAATACACCACAGAGTAGAGAGTTTTCCCGGTTGTGTGACGCTACACGTGATGTTCGTATTGTAGGTAAGGCTTCCAACATGGAAGAGGCTAAACATATGCTGCGAGAAAAGAAAGCGTATGGTATCATGATGATTCCTTCTGATTTTTCAAAGAAGATTGTACGTGATGAGAAAACATACGTTGTGCTATATTCTGATATGAGCAGTTTGCTCTATTATAAGGCATTCCTAGTTACGTTGACGGATGTTTCACTTGAGATGGGTAAGGATATTCAGATAGAGCGAATGGCAGGGTTGTCAAGTCGAGAACAGGAGGTGATTGCGGCGCCTATTGAATATGAAGATGTAACCTACTTCAATCCTCAGAACGGTTTTGCCAGCTTCTTGATTCCTGCTGTTTTGATTTTGGTTATCCAGCAGACAATGTTGATGGGAATCGCTTTGCTGAGCGGTGCTGCAAAAGATAAAAATACTTATAGGGATCTGCTTCCTATACAACGTCATTATAGAGGCACGTTCCGTATCGTTTTTGGAAAGTCTTTGTGCTATTTGATGATCTATTCGGTAGTGGCAGTTTATTTGCTTTGGTGCGTACCAATTATATTTAGCTTGCCTCAAATGGGTGATGGATTTGCTATTTTGGAGTTCATATTCCCGTTCTTGCTGTCTTGCATTTTCTTCTCTTTGACAATAGTAAGTTTCGTAAGGGACAGGGAATCGTCATTTGTCATATTTATCTTTATGTCGTTGATTTTATTGTTTTTGTCTGGAATATCTTGGCCAGCATCTGAAGTGCCATGGCATTGGAAATCAATTTCATATCTTTTTCCGTCAACTTTTGGCATTCAAGGCTTTATTAAGATGAATACGATGGGAGCTACCTTAAATCAGGTTAGTTTTGAATATACTGCTTTATGGATACAGACATTTTTCTATTTCATAGGTGCATTTCTGGTTTTTCGTTGGCAGATTATCCGAAGCGAGAAAATATATAGGAAAAACAAACATGTTTAATGTTTTGGTTTATGAAGGTGTTTTATATTGTAGAGTTGCAAAAAAGAGTGATAGGCTTGTGTTTGTAGATTTGTTTTGTATTTGATCAAAAAAATAGGAGGTTGTATGAAAACAAATGAATTGCGTATTGGAAACCAGATATTGGTTAATGGCAGAATGCATGAGGTTTCTGCTTCTGATATCTTCACGTTGGCTCAAAATGAGTCGTTGGGTGTAGAGATAGCTTCTTGTACCCCAGTAAAGATTACGGAAGATATGTTGTTCCGTTTGGGCTTCAAATTTGAGTATGAAAAGGTACAGGATCGAGTTTACGTTAATGAGGATATTAATCTTTATTGGAACAAACAAGCTGGTTATTCTCTTTTGTATCTTGACAAACAGATAGGAAAACCGTTTCATTACCTTCATCAACTTCAAAACCTTTGTTTTGATTTGACAGCTAAACCTCTTTTGTTGAAGGATTGATATGGATATTCTGCCACTTCGTTGCCGGTAGCTTGTCTAACAAAGAAAACTGTGAAAATGAGGATTGGGTTGACGGCATTCTCTATGCTGTTAGCGGTAGCTGTTCTAGTACAAGAAATACAGATTCCATTTTTAACCACTTGTTTTGAGATGGATCTCTTTTTATAATTTAGAGAAAAATGAATCCTCTAAAAAAACAGGAGTCAAATCCTGTTGGTTGACTCCTGTTTTTCAATAATTGTTTTTGTTCTTACCTTTATTTCTCCACTTTTATTCTTACACCATCAGTGTTCGAAACGAACTCTGGTGCGTAGAGACATTGAAGGGTTGCGATGCCGTTTGAATACTCTCCGCTGTGGGTTACGTAAAGCGGATATTCAAGTACGTAGGTGCCTTTTCTTAAGTAGTCGAAGAAGTATTGCATAGAAGCATCCTTCGGCGATTGGTAATATCCTATTCCATCAGTGAATCTATAGCTTGAAAGCTGTTGTTTAGGCTCCAGACAAGCGGCACGCTGATCTTTCAACGCAACGTATTCCAAATCGCGGTGAGCACGGATGGTAAGACGTACAACAAGCTTATCTCCGACCTTCAAATTCGTCTTATCTGTTATCGGAACTAAAACCTTCTTGTTGTTGCCGTTTTGCTCTAGCATAACTGCTTTCTCAACCTGTAAATCGCATTTTGACTTTTCAACCTTGTCCATTTTTTCGGAGAACTGCCAATAAATGGCTCCCCAAGCCGGACTCGTTCCCTTTTTGTCGATGGTGACGGTTGCCATTTCTGGCTTGATATTTTCAGCATTGTAGAATTGGTTGATGTAACCAGTGCCAGCTTCTGCGGCTTCTGTAGCGACAGTTTCGTTACCGAGCTGGATGGAAACTTCGTTCTTGTTTTTCAACCAATCAGAACCATTGAGCAAAAGGGCATAGATAGCGTCGACGGTAGCCGTAGTGCTTCCCCATTGTTGGGTTCGCTTCTGTTGTAATAACCATGTGCGCATGTCGTCAATCTCGGAGGCTGGACAACCAACTTCAGCAAAGGCCTCGAGAATAGCAGCTTGTGTGCCGATGGTCGATTCGTGCCAAAAGTATCCGCTCTTGTTCTTCTCCCAATACATGCCCTTGTCTTTCGTCACGGTAGCATATTGACGTAATGATTCGATAATGTTTTTCGCCTCTTTCGCATCATTGTTCTTCTGCATGATGATAGCGGCTAAAGCTTTTCCGTAAAGGGATAAATCGCTCCATTGTTTTTTGATGATGGAGAGATAGAATTCGTAGGCAGGTTTTGCCTCTTTGTTCGTGCTTATTTCAGGGAAGAGTGTCTTAATATAGAAGTAATTCAAATCAGTCATGCTGATGTAAGCGCGCTTTTGATAATCTTTTGGATAATACTTCTTCAAGTTGTCAAAGTCTTCTTTCATGCAATGATCAATGAAACCGAATGACTCTTTCATCTTTGCCATTTCATTTTCGTTGTAGTTGGCTGCGCCTAATTTTCTTAATCTACCGAAGTTGGTCAAGACTATTTGAGTTAAGTATTGACTGCCATTCATTCCGGCAAACCAGCTGTAGCTTCCGTCGCTGTTTCTCAATTTATTCAGACGGTCTAGCATTTCAGTCTTTTTATTTTGCTGCTCGTTGATGTCGAGTAGGAGAGAAAGTCTTTGCTTCTGGTCGGTCTCGTTATTGGCCTCCATAACCCAAGGCGTCTCGTTGAGCAGAATGTTCTTCACCTCTTCGTTCTTCATCAAGTTAGAAAGGAGTGTCTTTTTGTCGGCACTTTGTTGCTTCCATATGTTGATGATGTTGGAGATTTGAGGATTGGATTTTGCAATATACTCCGAGAGTGCCGTTGCGTAATGAGCTGCGGTCAAGGATTGTACACAATCATATTCAGGAACAGAGACAGATGGCAATGCCTGTACTGCATACCAGATAGGGTTGGAGGTGAATTCCAACTTCATGAATCTGTTCTGTAAAGTTGTTGATTTGTTCTCTTTCATCTGAGTGAAAGTGAAGGTGCTTTTACCCTCGTCGCGGACGAAGAGTGGCAACGATTGTGTGACGATTGTACGGTCTGTCAAAACCGGCAAAAGCTTCTGCTCGCCGTCGGTGAGTTTATCTGACTTTCCGAATACGCGAACTACAATGAGCTCTTTGTCTGTTGGTATGTCAACATCCCAGAATACGGTTACGGAACTGTCTGCAGAAACTTCAAACTTAGTCTCTTTTTTGATGAGGGTTTTGTCGTTTTCCGCATCTGCCAATTCGATGATGGCAATGCCGTTGGTGCCAGCATCTGAGAGGTTGGTGATCTTAGCAGAGAAGACGCAATGGTCACCTTGTCTTACGAAGCGTGGTAAGTTAGGCGAGATCATGAACTCTTTCTTTGCTATGATAGTCTCCATGGTCTGTCCGTAAAACAGATCTTTGGTATGCGCTAATGCCATGAACTTCCATTTCGTAAGGCTCTCCGGCATTTGGAATGAGAAGGTCACATTTCCGGATTCGTCTGTCCTTAATTGAGGGTAGAAGAATGCGGTTTCTGCAAAGTTGGTACGGAAGGTTGGCTTCTCATTATCTGTAATGGCTTCTTCTTTTGCGTTGGAAATTTGGACCTTTTTTGCTTTTAATGATTGAACCTCATTTAAGTTTCCCCCAGCCCTAGCTGTTGGAGATGGCATTGAATATGCTCTACCATAACTCATGTCTTCAGATACACATAAAAAAACAGCATTTCTATCGGGTATCTCTAATTGTTGTTCTATGTCGATAAAATGGTCTAATGAAAGATTATATAAGTCGTTATATCCACTTGGATAATGGGAGATTGGATAAGAAACTCCAAAATCAGGGTAATTCCATCTGAGTTTTAATATGGATCTCTGATATATAGGACTAAATCTCCATGAAAGAGGAGAAATCAGATCTAAGGAAGCATCGTACATAGAAGCTAGAACTTCTGCTTCTTTCGTCTTTGCTACATTCAAAGTCCATGTTTCTTTAGCACCAGGAGTTGTTTTATCTCTAAATACGGTAAGTTTTACAGGCAATGTTTTGTCTTCATTTTCTCTAGAGATATCAAATTCTTCTGAATAGAACTTGTTGTTTTTTACGATATAGAAATGGAACGTCAAAGCATATCCATTTTCTTTTTTGAAAATGTAGTTTATTCCCTTAATCTCATTGTTTAGTTTGTTCCATTGTTGCTCTACAATGCCATTTTCGTCTTCTATGACAGAAAGAAGATAGGCATCTTGGAAGGAAGATCCGAATCTGAAACTGATTTTGTCATTCCATTTGTATTCGTTTTTATCAGGAGCTTCAAACCACAATGGTGATTCTACAGGTGGACGTTTGTCTGTCTTCCTGTAAAGAATTGTTATGAAGGAATCACACACCTCTCTGTTTTGGTCGTCGAGGCCTTTGAATGTGATTTTATATTTGCCCGATTCCAGTTTAGAAACAGATGTAGGTAAATAGGCCGTTCCTTTTTTGTCTGAAGAGATTTTGCCTTCCAATTTCGTTTGGTTGTTTTCGGATTGAATGCTGTATGAGATCTCTTTCTCAATGCCTTCTCCGTTGAGATTTGTGACATACAACTTCTGTTTGCAGAGAGAATCCGTAAGCGTTCTTTCATTCAAAGGGAAGTTTAAAACCATCGATCTGTCGCCAATAACGATGTATATCTCTTTGGATTGAGTCTCTCCGTTGTTGTCGGTTATTTCTGCAGAGATGGAATATCGGTATGTCGCCATTCTTTCCTCCTCGTTTTTCTTGGGTGTGAATGTGATGGAGAAAACTCCTTTTGAATCTGTTATCGTATCTTTTTGTTCTATGATCTCTTTCTGTCCGCCACCCCAATACCAAGACCAATAAGGCATTTTTGAAATGATGTATTTCACTTTGGCTTTGTCTAACTCTGTCCCGATTAAATATTTGGCAGAACCTGATGTCGTGATCTTGTCGCCGAACGAATAAGAACCTTGAGGTTTATCGATGTCGACTTCAAAGGTTGGTCGCTTGTATTCTTCAACTTTAAAGTATTGACTTTCATTATCAACAATGATACAGAAGTTGCCGGATAATTTGTTAGTAGGTATGACAAAAGATCCGTTTATGGAACCAAATTCGTTTGTCTCCAGTTCTTTTGTTTCTATTATCTGATAGTTGGCGTCACGTAGTTCTACTGTTATTTTCTTTTTTGATGAAATGACCATGTTGCTGTCATTGTCATGTAAAGTTCCTAATATGGCTTTGAAATAAACGGTTTGCCCTGGTCTATATATGGCTCTATCTGTTAGAACAGAAGTGAAATTCTGTTCGTTGTTGCGTAGCGAATTTTTCCAAATGTTGCAATACTTAGCACTTAAGTGTTTGTCTTTCCCAATAGAAAAAAGAACTCGGTCTTCTTCCGCTGATTTATATTCAATGAATCCGTTTTTGTCTGATATGCTATTATTTGTCTTTTGATTTCTATAGTAGAAAGAAGCAGTGACATTTTCTATTGGAGCTCCGGTCTTAGAGTCGGCAACAAAAAATCTTTTTCCGTCGTCTTTGTATGATAAACAACTTATAATGGAAAGGTCAGATACGTAAATGTCTGTCTCTATATCTTTGGTGAGAGAAGTTGTGATAAAATAGTGTCCATAGTCTAATGGATCTAGTTCAATCGCAGTGTCTTTTTTTATATAATAATTTGTTTTGTTCAACTTGACTTTTACAGTCTTTATTAATTTGCTGTTTTTTTTATTCTCATTGTTTAATAGAATCTCCTCCTGACTTTGTGTGTATTGATATATTTTCAAATCAATATTCTCAATGTTTGCATATTTAATGTTCACCTTGATTTTATCTCCACTATGAGTTTGTTCTTGTGCAGAAAGATCGAAAATGGGCTCTTCTATTTCTTTTAAAACAGATTTGAGTCCTTTTGTGAGGTTGCTTTTAGGGAATCTGGCAATTCCATCTTCGCACATTTTTTTTAAATAAGATGGAGTAGTTGGCTTTGACTTTTCTTCTTCTGAATAGTAAAAAAGAAATTTGACTATCTCATTTATAGTAAGAAGAGAAGCTTCTTGTTCTTTGTATTGATCTAATAAGTTCTCTAATTCCTTTGTTCTTTTCTTCTTCGTTTCTGGATTTAGATCTCCATATTTTTCCAAAATCAATGATTGTTTGGCGTAGACAAGTGCATCCTTGTTTTGATCAGCCTCGTGAAACTTGATCATTGATTCATATAGATTGATTTTGTTTTCTGCGTATTCGTCGAAATCTATGATATCGAAACAGAGAAGGTCATACAGAGTATGACAGAAAAGTTGACTATCCTTTCCTTTTGTTATGAGGGGGGCAAATTCTGTTGTTTTAATTTGGGCAAGTTCTTTTGCCGGAGCTAAAGCTTCGTCGCATAGTTTTATGATTGTATCCTTGAAGATTTGAGGCGTCCATTCGTCCATGTTTTCGGGAATGACGCCTTGCAAGTCTGTTCTTCGGTTTTGGTGGTTGTATGAATAAGCTTTGATGGCCTTAGCTAAAAAGAAGGTTGCAATGGAGTGAAGAGCAGGGTCTTTCTCTTGGATTTTGAACTGCTGTAACTTTTCAATTTCTTTATCCAAGGCGGAGTCTGATTTCACTCTTGCAATGGTGCCTTCATATATGATGGCTTTGAGTTGTTGTACTCGATTGCCCTCTTTCATTGCCTGTTTTTCTGATTCTTTTATGATATTCATAGCGTCTAAAGGATTTTTTCTGTATGAATTATCTGCTTTTTTCCAAGCCGATTCGTAATCGTATGCAGTTGCCGTGCTCGTTGCAAAAAATAGAGTCATTACTATGCCGATAGCTAATTTGATATGTTTCATTTTTCTTGTTTTGGTAATTGTTCAAAGTAACTCTATTTTTTTCAAAAAATCGCGGGATCAGGGTAGCTTTTTGATCAGGTTAGTTAAGAAGAATGAAAAATGTGTTGATTCATATAAATCAGTGTCTCTCTGTTCCTGTTTTGTGGTCTACTTTTATATATTTTGCTAAACATACTTCGTGAAGTTATTTATTTTTACTAAACATACTTCGTAAAAAGTGGATATTTTGCTAAATATACTTCGAAATTTTTAAATCTTTTGTTATCTTCGTATGTGAAAAGTAAATGTTTAAGAATATGGAAAAGACTTTAGTTCAACAGAATCCACAATGGTCTGGTAATTCTTTTAAAGGCCTTGAAGAAAGGAAGGTGATGAAAAATCTTCTTGACAAACAGGCTTTGCCTCATATTCAGATTTTGACGGGAGTTCGTCGTTGTGGAAAATCAACTATTTTTAAACTTTTAATGAACGATTTGATGTCATCAGACGTTTCTCCAAAATCCATTCTGAATGTGAATCTGGATGCTCCTGTTTTCATTCCTTTTTGGGAAAATGCCCAACGTTTAAGGGAAATAATAGAGACGGCTGAACAACTTACGGGAACCAAGGTTCAATATCTTTTTTTGGATGAAATCCAACAGTTGAAGGATTGGGAGGTGTTTGTTAAGTCGTCATACGACACGCAAACATTTAAGAAAATATATATAACGGGTTCTAATTCTAATCTTTTGCAAAACCGTTTTTCTTCGTTGCTGTCGGGTCGTTATTTTGCGAATGAGATTCGTCCGTTCAGCATAGCTGAATGTCTGCATTCTGTCGGTGTAGATTCTCCGTTGGAGGGTTATCAGAATATACCGCAAGTGTTGCATCTCATGAAATCTGTTGTCAAGAATGGAACGTTCCCTGAAATCGTATTGGGAAAAATGAGTGAAGAGGTTAAAATGGAGTTGCTGCGAAGCTATTTTGAATCCATAGTACAGAAAGATTGCATAATATATAATGCTGTTCGTGATTCACATCTTTTTTATAAATGTGTTAATTATCTGTTGCTGAATGTCGGTAACCGTTTTTCTCTTCAGCAGTTGGGTAAGGCTATGGGAAATAATGAGAATACCATGAGTTCTTATCTTGACTATCTGTGTGATAGTTATATCTGTGCTGATGTCCGGAATTTTTCGTTTTCACAAAAAGAGACAAAGCGTTCGGATCATAAATGCTACTGCATAGATAATGGTTTGATACAGGCTAACACACAAAGATTTACACCAGATAATGGCCGATTCTTTGAAAATCTTGTTTTTAATGAATTGGTAAATAAAGGTTATGAGAATATTTCGTTTGACAATGGACGGGGTGAGTGCGATTTCATTGCTTGGAAAGATGGTGATGTACATGCTTTTCAGGTTTGTTATGAGTTGACAGATGAAAATCGAGGTCGTGAACTGAATGGTTTTTCTGTCCCTCAGATTCCGATTAAAACGAAAACAATCATCACGTTTAATCAGAAAGAACAGATAGAAGATGTTCGTGTGGCTCCTTTGTGGGAATGGGCATTGGTATGAGGAAAGTAAGAAAATCGTATAGGTATATAACAACAAAAGCGAACCTTCCGGCTCGCTTTTGTTGTTTATGTTATGTGAGAAATTAAAGGGCAGCAGCAGCTGTTTCAGTCTCTTTGTTGATCTTCTTAACCAAACCTTGAAGAACAGAACCTGGACCAACTTCTGTGAAGCTAGTTGCTCCGTCTGCGATCATGTTTTCGACAGATTGTGTCCACTTAACTGGAGCTGTCAATTGAAGAACCAAGTTCTTTTGGATAATCTCTGGATCAGTCTCGCCTTTTGTAGATACGTTCTGGTAAACCGGACATTTAGGAGCGTTGAACTTAGTTGCCTTGATGGCAGCTTCCAATTCAATTTTTGCAGGCTCCATAAGAGGAGAGTGGAATGCACCTCCTACAGAGAGTTTAAGAGCTCTCTTTGCTCCGACTGCAAGCATCAACTCACATGCCTTGTCTATTCCTGGAATTGTTCCTGAGATAACCAACTGACCTGGGCAGTTGTAGTTAGCTGGAACTACGATCTCGTCTTTAATTGTAGCGCAAATTTCTTCCACCTTGCTATCAGACAATGCCAACACAGCTGCCATTGTAGAAGGAGTTGCCTCGCAAGCCTTCTGCATAGCCTGAGCACGTTTTGAAACAAGTACCAAACCATCTTCGAAGCTAAGTGCTCCGGCTGCAACCAATGCAGATAACTCTCCTAAAGAGTGACCTGCAACCATGTCTGGATTGAATTTGTCTCCGATTGCTTTTGCTAATATAACTGAGTGAAGAAATACTGCGGGTTGAGTAACTTTTGTCTGTTTCAGGTCATCTGCACTGTCTTCAAACATAATGTCTGTGATGCGGAATCCTAAGATTTCATTAGCTTTCTCGAAAAGCTCTTTTGCTAATGGTACATTTTCATATAAATCTTTTCCCATACCTGAGAATTGCGCACCTTGACCTGGAAAAACGAATGCTTTCATAAATTAAAAATTAATAATTTAGTAATTGAACCATAAAATCAGTATCTCTCTCTCATTGCTTTTGACAAACCAATTTTATGAGTTGAATTCCATATCTTGGATATCGAATTTGCAATTGCAAATGTATAAATTTATTTAGAAGCTGTTTCAAATTTATCGTTAGATTATTTGAGATGAGTTTTGTGCTACAAATTAAACAAATTTATAAAGAAACGACAGATTTCACGAATGGTAATGCGAGAGGTTTTCTATCGTCATCTCGTTTTCCATAAAGAGACATCGCTCTTTATCTCGTATTTCGACTGAACCTTGACCGGAAGATTGTTGAAGAAATCAATTCCTGTTGTTTTTTCCAGCTCGTCAACAGAAATAACATAATCGAAGATGTCTGCGTCTATAGGTGCTGTAGTTGGAATACAGAAGGCAATCATCTTTTCCATGCTTGGTTTTGAAAAGTCGAAAATAACTTTGTAAAATGCGTCGGGGATAGTGATGTTAGAATATTCCTTTTTGCGGTATTTGTTGTAGTATCTTAGTTTTGCTTTGTCGCCATCGATCTTGAGTACGGGACCTGTTACGACGAATACTTTGCCAAATCTCTTTGCCCACACTCTTACCTGTTTTTCTAAATCGTTCCAAACTCCTGAATTGAATTCGTTGTTTTGAGGCGATACGTTACTCATTAGAAAAGATTCCTGCAATGCTTTGCTGTTGAATGTCATATCACCGGCAGGTGCTAAATGTCCTTTGTCGTAACCGGAATCTCTGTATTCGTATGGGTGTGCAGAAATGGTTTTTACAGCAGGATCTTCTTCAAAGAAAATTCCGTCTCTGTCCAACTTGCCTTTGCACTCTGCGCTGGTCAGCTCGTAGCATAGCCATTCAGCCTGTTCGTCTTGCTCCGAATAGGAGAGCATGTAGTGCTGATGTTTGTAAGTTGTTCCTACGCGGTTGCTGTGCGTGAAGGCGTCATCCCCTTTGTACTTGGAAAGATTCTCCTCCGAAGCACTGTTCGCTTTGTGATTTGTCTCTTTGTTTTCCTGTGACATGATAACTAGTGGTTTTTCTTCGAAATTTGTATTTTGTTGTGGCTGTTGAGAACATCCGCTGTTCAATACAGCTAAAAGAGAGAGGACTGTAATTGTAAGTTTGAAATTCATGGTAGGGCTATTTATATGAAAGGACGGCTTGTTGAACCGTCCTTTTTGTTATGATTTGTTCGACTAATGTCTTTAATTGAAAGCCTTAAGGCTCATGTCCAATCCCTTTACAGAGTGGGTCAATGCACCTACAGAGATGAAGTCGACGCCACATTCAGCGTAATCTCTCAATGTGTCTATTGTGATACCTCCAGATGATTCAGTCTCAAAACGTCCGTTGATTCTCTTAACAGCCTCTTTGGTTGTAGGAATGTCGAAGTTGTCGAGCATGATACGGTCAATGCCGCCAACTTTCATTGCTTGTTCCAACTCGTCTAAGTTTCTTACCTCAATTTCAATCTTAAGGTTCTTGCCCTTTTCTTTCAAATAATCCTTCGTTTTGTTGATGGCTTGCTCAATACCTCCGGCAAAGTCTACGTGGTTATCTTTCAACATGATCATGTCGAAAAGACCCATACGGTGGTTTACACCTCCACCAATCTTTACAGCCATCTTCTCAAGAACACGGAGTCCTGGAGTTGTCTTGCGGGTGTCCAACACGTTGGTGTGAAGACCTTCCAGTTTTTTGACATATTTGCGGGTTGTGGTTGCAATGCCACTCATTCTTTGCATGATGTTGAGCACGGTTCTCTCAGTCTGAAGAAGGGATTGATCTCTTCCTTCGACGATAAATGCTATGTCTCCCGGTTTGACTTCGGCTCCATCTTGGATAAAAACTTCCATCTTAATTTCCGGGTCGAACTTGTGGAATACTTTTTTCGCGATTTCCACACCGGCAAGAACACCTGCCTCTTTGATGATTAAACGGGCTTTGCCGTATTTGTCTGCAGGGATGCAGGCTAAAGTTGAGTGGTCTCCGTCGCCGATGTCTTCTGCGAAAGCGTTGTTAAGTAAGCTTTCGATTAAATCGTTTTCATTCATTGCTTTTCTCGATTCTAAGTTGATATATTAGAAATTTTGGAGAATCGGATTTCCTTAGGAGAATATTGATGTTGTAAGAACCCTTGTCTGTATAAAGTTTTCCCATAATGAATCCAGATTTCTCATTTTCTGTCTTGTGCGTAATAAGGAAATTGGAAGGCCTGTTCTTGTTGAAGAAGTCATCCAGTATTACCTTCGTTTGGTTCTTGCTGTGTACATCACTGCTGTTGGGTAATGTGAGTTCAACGTTCGAGTTCATCATTGAAACTAGCACCGTGGTGTTGCCATCGCCTAAAGCTTCTTGAATCTGTGATTGCCTATCGCTTTGCGATTTGGCTGAGCAATTTAAAAAAGAGACTGCCCATACGAGAAATATCAGAAATACGTTTTTAGCCATTTTTTTGTTTAGAATAAGAGGTCTTATTCTGAAACTTACAAAAACAATACCAAAAACATCAGTACTTAAATTGTATTAATCTCGTATCTTTGCAGAGGCTCATTTCTTGTCCGTTTCAGACTCTTGTCGTAGGAGAAGAGTCCTGGGCTAAGAAAAACCTTTTTTATAAAAAGGTAATTAAATGAAACTCCAAAGATTAAGAAGATGAAAGTAATCCTTTTAACGGTAGGCAAAACTAACGAAATATCTTTAAAAAACGCAATTTCCGAGTATCAAAAAAGATTGAAGTTTTATCTGCAGTTTGAGATAGAGGAGATTCCCGAGTTGAAAAATACGAAGAGCCTTTCCGAAAATATCCAGAAACAAAAGGAGGGAGAGCTGATTCTGAAATCTGTTACGGATCAGGACGAGGTGATTTTGTTGGATGATAAGGGAGCGGAATATACTTCCCCGCAGTTTGCCTCTTTTATGGAGAAAAAAATGGCGATGGGTGGCAAACGGCTTTTCTTTGTGGTAGGAGGCCCTTATGGTTTCAGTGACGCGGTTTATGCTCGTGCCAATGGTAAACTGTCTATGTCGAAGATGACTTTTTCTCATCAGATGATTCGCTTGATATTTACTGAGCAGTTGTATCGTGCTATGACAATTCTTCGTGGAGAACCTTATCATCACGAATAAGTAGGCATGAATTTTGTTGTCTGTTTTAACGGTTATTCTAACGGTATGTGTGGAAAATGAAATTTTCTAAGTTAGTGAAGAGAAGACGCATGATCTTCTTCTTGATATGCTTCGTTTTATCTTTAGCGTCCGCTATTGTTTTGGAACAGTTCTACTACAGAACCTCCCAATTGGTGATGGATGTTGAGGGTTTTTCTAACGTATTACATACCAAGGAGAAACTTGCTTCAGATGTGCTTCACAACATAAGGACGACCGTCACCAAAGAAAATGTGGCTGTGCTTTATGACGATGTAAGCCTCTATGAAACTTCCGAAAATAATGATTTGTCTTTTATGGTTTATGAGGGCGATGAGTTGCTCTTTTGGTCGAACGATATTGTAGACGTTTCGAATGTAGATAAATTTCCTTTCAAAAAAAGTTTCTTTTTAAAGACAAACAATACCTATTGTGAGTGTATTCAGTTGTTTCATAAAAAGTATAGATATGTTGCTCTGATAAAGATAAAGGATAACATCTACCCAAGGCGAAATAGTATGAACAATCACTATGCAAAGGGTTTTGATCTTCCTGGAAATGTGGTGATTGCAGATGAAACAGATAAATCAGTATGCCCAATTTATGATAAAGATGGTCAGTATATGTTCTCGTTGGTCAAGACGCCCATCAATCATTATTACGGATACTTGCATTGGGGTAGCGTTGTTTGCTGGCTGATTGCGCTTTTTTCCCTCTTTTTGTTGATTTATGGAGTCTTCAGGAAGTATAAGGAAAAGGTGCTCTATCTTCCTGCATTCATGTTCATATCGGCAATAATGTTTTCTTTCCTTTATCTCTTCTCTACTATCAGGGTGCCGGAGATTCTCTTCTCAGGTAAGATTTTTTCTCCTGATTATTATGCGTCAACTTTAGCTCCATCTTTTGGACATTTGGTGCTTTACACCATTTTCATTTTCGCATGCCTTGGAATAGGTTATCGTAGGGTTTATGTGAATTTCTCTATGTCGAGATATTTGGAGAATAACAAGAAGCTTTTGACATTTGCTTTGCAGCTGTTCTCCTCGTTGCTTTTCTTTGCATTTTATTATTTGTCCATAAATCTGGTCTATAATTCAGGTATGGACGTGGCCGTTGTCTCTGTTCGTGAGATGTCAGAAGGCACTCTCTCTTCTTTATTCCTCATTATTACTTGGTTCTTCTTTTGGGGATTGATAAATGGAAAATTGAGAAAACTGTACGATGATGATTTTGTTTCATTGAAAAGGATCTTCCTTTCACGTCTGCTCCTAATGGCTATTTGGATAGTCGTTACTTTGATTTTTGGAGCCAAGGTGGATGTGTTTGTTCTTCTGTTCTTCTTCATCATAACATTCTTTGTCGATATTTATAAGCATTTTTATAAAAAAACCACATTCTTGTATCTTACAGTTTTGGTGTTGTTGCATATCTGTATGATTGTGGGCTTCTGTTTCTTACATAGTGAACGTAGCAATCGAATGAAATACTTTACTATGACAGAAAACTTGGCTTCGGGAATCTCTGTTTCGCGAGATCGTACTGCAGAGGCAGTGATGAGAACCAAGAATCCGGACATAAAAAACGATAGGGACATTCAGCAGTTAATGACAGACTCTTTGAATCCCATCTCTTCGGATAAGATTGAGGAGATTATTCGGAATAAATATTTCGATCGTTTGCTGAGCAAGTATGATATTCGAACTCAGGTTTGTTATAAAACGGAGGATATCACTTTACGAAAAGGTGTTTATGGAGATGTGATTAGTTGTTCGCCTTCTTTCATAAACGAAAAGTGTATTGCATTGGATAATACGAACTTCTATCTGAATACGGATGAGCTGGTGTCTTTAAACTATATTGCAGTCTTTTCTTATGGTGATTATGTCTTGTATGTGAAGTTCTTTCCAAATGTCTATTACAACAGAATCAGTTTCTTTGAACAGATGCTTCTTTCAAAAGAGGATGTTCATAATCTGAAGCTCTCTTTGGCTAAATATATAAAGGATGAATTGTTGTTCGTCTCTGGCGATTATCATTATCCAAATTCTTTGAACTGGCTTCCTAAAGAGCAGAAGCATGATCGTTTCGTGTATGAACAGAATGGTTACGAACATTATGTGTATCGTGCAGATAAAGAGTGTGTTGTGATTGTGAGCAAAGAAAGATCACAAAGCTATGCATATGTAATTATTGTTTCCTACCTCTTCTCTTTCTATTTATTGGTCTCTCTCGCTGTGATGGGAGCTTTTCGAATGAGGGAGAGAAAGACAGCAAAGTCTTTGCTTTCGAGAATGCAGGCGATGTTTGTCATACCATTGTTGTTTTCTTCTGTGGTTTTGGGTGCAATTTCTGTTTCTTACTTCTTGATTCAGTACAAGAAAAAACAGATTGGAGAATTGAGCATGAAAGCTAATTCTGTCCAGCAGAACCTACAGGAGAGATTGGCTGAGAGTGAAAATTTTACGGATGTGCCGATGGAGGATTTGAACTTGATGCTTCGAGATGTCTCCAACTTGTTCCATATTGATATTATGCTGTATGACAAGAAAGGTGTGCTTTATTCTTCATCTCGAACTTCATTCAACCTTTATGGCGACAGAACGGGGAGTAATCTGATGTCTCCTCAGGCAAAATTTACGGATGAGGCTGAATCGTTTCATGAGGAGAATAAATTAGGCGTTGATTATTTGGCCTATTATGTTCGTGCTTATAATCGAAAGAATGTTCAGGTAGGTTATGTCAAGTTGCTTTCATCTACCGCTGCAACGCAGGTCAAAAATGATATGATGAATATTTTGGTTGTGATCGTTGATATTTATCTGATTATTATGATGCTTTCCATCTTTGTGATCTGGATGATGAACAGAAGAATGACGAAACCAATTGCGATGATGGCTGAACGTTTTAAAGAGATCAAGTTGACGGGCCAGAATGCTAAGATTGAGTATAAATACGATGATGAGATTGGTCAGTTGGTGCGTCAGTATAACCAGATGGTAGATGAGTTGATGGTCAGTGCCGAGAAGTTGGCCAAGTCTGAGCGTGAATTTGCTTGGCGCGAAATGGCGCGTCGTATTGCCCATGAAATCAAGAATCCGTTAACGCCAATGAAATTGAGTGTTCAACAGGCAATCCGTAAACGTACTTTAGATCCTGAAAATTTTGATGAATATTTCAAAAAGACCAGTCAGGTCTTGATTGAACAGATAGATAACCTTTCGCGTATCGCATCTGAGTTCTCGAATTTTGCTAAAACAACCCAGGGTGTAATTGAGAGGATTGATATTGTAGAGAAACTTTCTTCTTCGGTTGCTCTTTTCGAAAATAATGCAGAAGAGGTTCAGTTTGCTCTCGATTTGAATGGAATTGAACATGCTTATGTGATGGCAGACGGAAAACAAATGTTGCAGGTGTTCAATAACTTGTTCCGAAATGCCATTCAAGCTATTCCTGAAAATAGACAGGGAAAAATCAATGTCTCTTGTTTAGAAGAGAATGACTGTGTATTAATAAAGGTGCAGGATAATGGTTCCGGCGTCCCTGAACAGAATAAGGAGAATCTTTTCTTACCTAACTTTACAACAAAGACCAGTGGTATGGGCTTAGGTCTTGCTATTGTGAAAAATATCATTAACTCTGTAAATGGAACTATTTGGCTCGATTCAGTAGCAGGTGTAGGATCTACATTTTACATTAAGTTACCGTTGCACAAATCGTGATGTCAGATAAATTACCGCAATAAAAAAGTAGAAGAGGAAAACAATAGTAACCGAAAAGAAGCGTTTTAATTAATAAATAATGATTTGCTTTGTGGAACAGATTCTCTTATTTGTATAGATGTTTACAAATTTGTATTTTTGAGAATTCAATTTCAGTTGAAAATGTAAAAGGTTGCTTTGATGCGTAAAGAACCTAACATTCTATAAATATGTTGATTTCGTCTTTTATTCTTAGATAAAATATATTTCATGAGATATTTCTTGATATCAGTTTTCTCTTTTTTCAGCACAATGGTTGGACTTTGTGCTTCCAATGAGTCTGTATATAAGTTTGTGACATTACCTAACTCTTCTGCTGTTTCAGCGTTGGGTGGCACAAATATCTCTTTGCAGAATCAGGATCTAAATCTTGTTTTCCAAAATCCGGCTCTTTTGTCAAACGAGATGAACAATGATCTTGTTTTTAATTATATGAATTATATTTCTGACGTAAATTTCGGTTCTGCAGGATATTCTCATAATATTGATAGCTTGAGTGCTTGGGCTATAGGAATGACGTACGTGAACTATGGTTCTTTTGATGGTTATACGAAAGATGATGTGTCAACAGGCGAATTCTCTGCCGGAGATTTTGCTTTGAGTGCCGTATACTCCCGTATGTTATTTGATAGAATAAGAGCAGGTATAACTTTGAAACCAGTTTATTCTTACATGGACACATACAACAGTTTTGGTGTATTGGTTGATGTGGGTGCCGTTTACTATGATAAAGAACACGATTTCTCGACCGGTTTGACGTTGAAGAACGTGGGTGTGCAGATTAACGGTTATTATTCGGAAGAAGATTCTCAACATCGTGAAGACATGCCTTGGGACTTGCAGTTAGGTGTGACTAAACGCTTGGCTCATGCTCCGTTTAGATTTTCTTTGACATTGGTTGATTTGAGTAATTGGGATTTGGATTATAATCGAGAAAAGACAAAGTCTTCTCTGTCGTCATTGGCTACAGATAGTGATGATGATGAAATCGGTTGGTTCGACATGACGATGCGTCACATTCTTATTGGCGTGGAGTTTATTCCTACGAAAAACTTTTATGTGATGGCTTCTTATAACCATCGTCGAAATAGAGAGTTCTCTTTGGAGGATAAAAAATCCATCAACGGTTTCTCTTTTGGTGCCGGATTGTATGTCTATAAGTTCAATTTGGGTTTTGCATATTCGCAATATGCGGCCGCAGGAAACACTTTGACGTTCTCTATCGGCACATCCTTGGACTCGTTTAAATGAAATTAGTATGGTTGATGACAAAGATGAGAGTCATTGTCGTTTTCCGTTATTTAATGTATCTTTGAGACGAAAAAATAACATTTGAGGAGTATGTGTAGTCGTAAGATTGCCGTCTCAGTTTATTAATACACGTTATGAAAAAAATTATAGTGGCCATAGATGGCTTTTCCTCTTGCGGAAAAAGTACCATGGCTAAAGATTTGGCAAAGGCAGTTGGTTATGCTTATGTTGATAGTGGTGCTATGTATAGAGCAGTTACTCTTTTTTGCCAAAAACGCGGTTTGATAAAAAACGATGTGGTTGATGAAGAGGCGTTGAAGGTGTTGATTAAAGACATCTGTATTGAGTTTCGTCTGAATAAGGAGACGAAAAAGAATGAGACATTCCTCAATGGCGAAAATGTAGAGAACGAAATACGCTCATTGACTGTATCTAATCAGGTGAGCATTGTTAGTGCCGTTGGTTTTGTTCGTAAGGCAATGGTTCTTCAGCAACAAGGTTATAGTAAAGATAGAGGTGTAGTGATGGATGGCCGTGACATTGGTACGGTTGTTTTCCCAGATGCCGAATTGAAGATATTTTTGACGGCTTCTCCAGAAATTAGAGCACAACGAAGATATGACGAGTTGAAGCAGAAGGGCCAGGAGGAGAGTTACGAAGCTATTCTTGATAACGTAAAGAAAAGAGACTATATCGACCAAAATAGGGCCGAAAGTCCTTTGCGCAGAGCAGAAGATGCTGTGCTTCTCGATAATGGAAACATGACGATTGATGAGCAGAAACAATGGTTGCTTGATCGTTTTTCTGAAACATTGAAGAGAGTGAACAATGGAAATTGAAATTGATTCTGATTCCGGATTTTGCTTTGGAGTGACTACCGCTATCAATAAGGCGGAAGAGGAACTTCTTAAAGAAGAACCTCTCTATTGTTTGGGCGATATTGTCCATAACAGTATGGAGGTGAATCGTCTTTCCAAAAAGGGACTGAAGACGATTGATCATAACCAGTTCTTCCAACTTCGTAATAAGAAGGTGCTCCTTCGTGCTCATGGCGAACCGCCATCAACTTACGAGATAGCAAAGGAAAACGGAATTGAAATCATCGATGCTACATGTCCTGTAGTGCTGAATCTTCAAAAAAACATAAAAAAGGCTTACTTGAGCAGCAATACTGAGGATACTCAGATTGTCATTTACGGAAAGATTGGCCATGCCGAAGTAAATGGTCTGGTAGGACAGACCGAAGGTCATGCTATCGTGATAGAAAGCTTGGACGATTTGAACAAAATAGATTTTACGAAAAAAATAAAGCTTTTTTCTCAAACAACAAAATCTATTGGGAATTTTGAACAAATCGTAGAAAAAATCAAAGAAAATATAACAGATTGTAAAAATTTTGAATTTAATGATACTATTTGCCGACAGGTAGCTAACCGAATCCCTAAAATAATTAATTTTGTCTCCAAACATGAACTCGTTTTCTTTGTAAGTGGAAAAAAGAGTTCAAACGGAAAGGTGCTATTAGACGAATGCCGTAAGATTAATTCAAACATTCATCTGATTTCAGATTTGGAAGAATTGGATTTTTCTATGCTGGAAGGAGTAAATACTGTTGGTATTTGTGGTGCTACTTCGACTCCTAAATGGTTAATGGAGGAACTGAAGAGTAAGATAGAACGCTATCTTGAAACTAAAAAAGCTTAGTTAATCTTAGAAACAAGTTTCCTTGAGTTTTATTTTTCGATGATAAAATAATAAAAGTGTCATTCATTGTGTAACTTAAAAACGCAATATATTATGTATGAGGTTAAATGTATTGGAATATTAACGTCAGGAGGAGATGCTCCGGGCATGAACGCTGCTATACGAGCGATAACTAGAACCGCCATATTTCATGGTATTGCAGTGAAAGCTATCTATAGAGGATTTCGTGGCTTGATAACCAATGAGATAACCGATTTTAAGACGCAGAGCGTAAGTAATATCATCCAACAAGGTGGCACCATTTTGAAGACTGCTCGTTGTATGGAGTTCAAAACTCCAGAAGGTAGAAAACAGGCTTATGATAATATGGTCGCTGCTGGCATCGATGCTTTGGTTGTTTTGGGTGGTGATGGTACTTTCACTGGAGCACGTATTTTTGGTCAGGAATATAGCATTCCGATTGTAGGTGTGCCTTGTACCATTGATAATGACCTTTTCGGAACTGATTATACTATTGGATATGATACGGCATTGAACACTATTATTCAATGTGTCGATAAAATACGTGATACGGCTAACTCTCACGAACGTTTGTTCTTCATCGAGGTGATGGGGCGTGATGCTGGTTTCTTGGCTTTGAACTCTGCTTTGGCATCGGGTGCTGAGGCTGCCATAATCCCGGAAATTGTAACGGCTGTTGATCAGTTGGAAGAGTTGATCGAAAACGGTTTCCGTAAATCAAAGAACAGTAGTATTGTAATCGTAGCAGAGAGTGATATTACGGGTGGTGCTTTGGGCGTTGCTGAGAGATTGAAGAAGGAACATCCGGAGTACGATGCAAGAGTTTCTATTTTGGGTCACGTGCAAAGAGGTGGTTCTCCAACTGCTGCAGACCGTATTTTGGCCAGCCGTTTGGGTTCTGCTGCCATCGATGCTTTGCTTGACGAACAACGTAGTATTATGGTCGGTATCGTAAATGATGAGATCGTTTACGTTCCATTTAACAAGGCAATTAAGGATGAAAAGGAACTGAATCGTTCTGTTCTTGATATCTTGAGAATCTTGTCTATTTGATTCTCACTTGAAACGATATATCTTTGAAGCTGTGTCTAACAAGGCACAGCTTTTTTTCTGTTCATATTGTCACGTCCTGAAATAGCGTTACAACAAAAAAGTAACGAATATGAAAGGGAAAGAAAGACAGTACGTTAGACGTTCACAAAAAGACTACCCGATGAGCTTTAAACTTGCGGTAGTAAGAGAGTATGAAGAAAATAAGATATCTTTAGGATCTCTTCATCGGAAGTATGGCATACAAGGAAGTCATACTGTAAGACGATGGTTAGAAAAATATGGTAATTTTGATTGGGAA
>Ga0208197_1000627_pt1 | contig 42608 bp, 37 predicted proteins | sample AD_JPNNA4_MetaG_FD_184444 | JGI IMG/M metagenome (GOLD analysis project Ga0208197, IMG submission 184444) | Active sludge microbial communities of municipal wastewater-treating anaerobic digesters from Japan - AD_JPNNA4_MetaG (SPAdes) (version 2) | ecosystem: Engineered > Bioreactor > Anaerobic...
GCTGAATTCAAGTCACAAATGCAACTTTTTGGTTAGACAAATTTAGTGATAAAAATTCATTTGGTGTTAAAAAATTCAATTTTTTTCTTGGTCTGTTATTTAGCTTGCGTTGAATATATTCGATGTCTTTATCAGTAACGTTTTCAAATGAAAGCCCTTTTGGTAAGTACTGACGAATAAGCCCATTCGTGTTTTCATTAGCACCTCTCTCCCATGAATGATATGGTTTGGCGAAGAAGAAGTCTACCTTCAAAGTGTTACTGATAGTTTTGTGTTCTGCAAATTCTTTTCCATTATCGCCGGTGATTGTATGAAGCCATTGTGCCTGTGGCTGCAAGATTTCAACTGTTTTCATCGCCAGCTCTTCGGCATCTTTACCTTTAAGTTTCGCCAACCATAGATAGCCACTCACCCTGTCGTTAATGGAGAGTATTGCCCCTTGGTGATTTTTCCCAATGATAGTATCGATTTCGAGGTCCCCAAGGCGTGTCTTTTCATCCACAACTGCAGGACGTTGCGAAATATCAACCCTGTCTTTAATTATCCCCCTGCTATCCTTAGCAGCACCTCGCTTTCGGTACTTTCGTCCTTTCCTTCTCAGATGAACAAACAGAGAGCCCTTGGATTTTTTGTCATCCCATACGTATTGATAAATACGTTCATGGCTAACACAGTCCACATTGTCGAGTTTGGCTCTTCCGGCGATTTGCTCAGGGCTGTAGTCTTCCTGAAGCCAGGTGTCAACGTATGCTTTTACCTGCTCTGTAAAACGCAGTTTTTTGGGCTTGGCCTGATGCCTCTGGTCGCACTTGCGTTGAGCAAGCTCATACCGATACTCACCGCTACGTCTGTCACAATTACGCTGAAGTTCTCTCGAAACGGTGCTTTTGTCTTTCCCTATGGCTTCGGCTATCTGTTTTTGCTTGTAGCCCTTTACTTTCATTACATAAATGGTGTACCTTTGTTCTACGGTTAAATGTTTCATATTGCAACTCTTTTTAGCGAGGAGAGGGCAAAATTAAACTTTATCCATCAGGGCAAAGAGAGAGAGAATTCTATTCTTTCTCCTTTGTCTTGAAAAACTTAATCTTCATCTCCTCTGAAAAAGTTGCATTTATTAGTTGAATTTAGTTTGTTTTTATTTGCTTGCGCGCGGGTATATTTGGACAAATTTAATCATTTTGGAGCAAAAGCGTATAAAAAAGTGTAATAGAATGAAAGACAATATAAAAAAACACCTCCTCCCAATTTAGGGAAGAGGCTATTCAATTAGCTTTCTCATGCACTTAGGATGCCGAAAAGAGTTGGTCGAAGAACTGGTCCAATTTAAAACTTTTTTCAACAGAACCGCCTTGAAAAAAGAGGACTAATCGGATTGACGTATTCTTGATGAATTCTTTTGCTTGATCATTCGTCAATTCGATAGTAAAACGGCCAAAATCAATTCTTTCCCCTGGAAATAAAGGAGCTTTGCCGATTGAACTAATTTTAACGCCATCTTTCCAAAAGCTCCGGGTGTTATTTTCCTCCAAAGTGTTCCAGCTTATGCGGTTTATTTTAAGCCCCCCTGGTGCTGTAACATAATAATTCATCTTGTAAACGGTCTCAGGAACTGTTCCGCAATTAGCAATGCTCGAATAAACTTCTATCTCATAATAGTCCTCATTCTTCTGATCATGTGTATGCAGGAAGATATTGTCTATCTCCAACTCAGCTTTGTTTATACGGTAAAACAGGTCGCGGACTTCATATTCTTCCATCGGAACCGAGGTGGTGCCATATCGCCTGTAATACTTATGATCGCTGCACATATGAGGGGCACGTATGCTACGAGGAATCTTTACAACGTAAACTGACTTCCTTAAATCCCCATCAAAACGGACCGGAAAGATCTGAATACCCTCAATTCGCTTAGATATTTTTGAATTGATAACCTGCTCCAACCATTCTTTAGTGAATACCTCTCCATCGATACAAGAAAGAGAACCGGCACAGTGATTACTTTCAGATATGCCATAAACAATTATACCACCGTCGGAATTGGCAAAAGCAGAGACATCCTTTGATATGTCTTCCTTCTTTTTATCATTTTTTTCAAGTGCACGACTTTCCTTGAAATCCAGATGAATAGACTCCTCAACACTGTTGTCAATCAGGCTTTGAATATCAGCCTGAGAGTATTCTTTTAGATCAATAAATGACATATTGTACAGTGTATAAAACGAAATATGTGGGTTGAGGTTTCAAACGGCTATTTATCTAAGTAAAGATTTAGAGCATAGCCGATATCAGGAAGGTGTGGACTACAATGAATTGAGAGATTGATTCTTGCTGGCCTTAATCTGATCGTCGTACTCAGTTGATAACTTCAAAAGGAGTTCCTCAAAAACAGGATAGCGCTTCTTGCTATAAATTATCATCGAATGCTTGAAATCTCCAGAAGGCGAACGATTGGGCTCCATATGGTAGTATTCGTGCTTCTCATACTCAAGGGCCACAAGTTCATTCTCCCAGGAATGCTTCTCGTCAAAGGTTTTGGTGACTGTGAGATTTGAGTTACTGTCGGACTTGGTAAGATTATAGGAATAAAGTTTGCCACGACCGTTACCGTATTTTTCTTTGTAGTGAGCAATAACCTCATCTTCTATCTTGTCATCTGGATAGAAGAAAATAGCTACCAAAGTGTCATTGAGGAATGCCATATCAAAAGGGTCAAACTTTAGCTCACCAAGTGTAAGCCCGGTGAAAGAACTGGAAGGCAATTGCTTCAATTTCGGTCCCGTTTTAGACTTCATCCATTTCTCTTTGGGGTCTCCTGGAAGTACATAATTATCTCCTTTTTTGTTCCAGAAATCATTGCCCCAGTGACCGTTGTACATATTACTTTGCCGGTCATATACCGAAGTGGCAACTTTCTTGAAATCCTTATCTGCAAGGACCTGCCTGAACGTTGTTTTGCCAATGATGAACTGCCCGACTCCCTGAAGTTCGGCGCATGCAGAATAGAGTTCATCATCGGTAGGCTCATATTTCTCATCTATGACAGTTGGCGCAACCGACGGATTAGAGCCACAGGATGCGATTATGAGAGCGATTATTGGGAAAAGTATTTTCTTCATATGATTAAAATACTATTGCGTGAATACTATCTCGATGGGTTTCCAGACTTTATCGTTAGTCATATCTTCTGTCCAGACTGTGTTGCTTATGTAGAGCTGGGTGCCAACGGCACGGACGAAGCCCCAGTGGAGTTCGGGGTGGCGGGAGCAATACTCTTTCAGTGACTCGAACTTCTTGCCGGCGTACTTGTCGATGTTGTTGGATGAGCCGTCTGCGGTCATGCCCCCTTTGGCCTCCAGAATCCATATCTGGCCATCCGTGGTCTGAATGATGTAGTCAGGGTAGAAGTGGTTGCGGCGGAAAGCACGGCGGTAAACGATGCTGAAGAAATCCTCTCCCTTGTCACCGTTCTTGTAGACGTGTTTCACCTTGTCGTAGCCTTCGCACCACTCTTCGAACATTATCTCGGTGTAGGTGCGGTTGGGGGCAATCAGGATGTTGTTGCCATAGTTATCATACACATTCTTCTGATAGACCTTCGTAGCCTTCATCTTCTTGTGCTGATTGTAGTACTGGTAAGCCGGGATGCCCCAATGAGATTTTTTGATGGTGGTTTCCTTAATCTCACCAATCTCGTTCAAGCTGATCTGCTCGAAGACTTCGATAAGCCGTTCCTTGTTGTTGACCAGGAAGGCATTGTATTCACGAAGAGACATATCCGTGAGGAGTTTGTTCTTGCGCTCGAACTCTTTCTCCTCGTCAGAGAAAATGGGGTTGTAATAGTCACCGGGGCCGAAAAGGACACGTAGGGCATTGTTGGAGATATTTTCATCGACACCGATAGCAGCAGCGATACGACGCTTAGCATCACGGATGATAAAGCCATCATCGTGGTTGTTTATCTGGTGTTCGCCTCCGAAGATGCTGTTCAGTTTCAGCATATCGTGGGTCGTACGGGCAACGCCTTCAATTGCAGAAGTCTTCAGTTTGGTGCCGAAGATATAGCCCTTCGTCTTCTCCATCTCATCCTTTTCCAGGACTCCGTCGCCATTCAGGTCGCAAGCCTTCAACATAGCCTTGCGCACCACTTTGACAACAGCCTCAGGGTTGACGGCAAAGCGGTCGCTTCCGTCCAGTGCTTCTTTCTCGAGAAGGAGGTTGGGGGCCGTCAGTTTGCGCCGGTACTGATAGGTGTAGAAAGAATCCGAGAGACTGGTAGTCATTCCCTCTGTGAACTCGTTATCGAGCGTATAGAGGTAGCAATTATCCAACAGCGCGAGGCCGTAGTGCTTACGTTCAGGCATACGACGAATGCGCCCAATTGTTTGGATATTAAATCGCTCTGTACCACCTTCGCGAAGCTTAACGAGAATCTTGGCACGAGGGCAGTCCCAGCCAGTTGCGATGGCTTGCTTGAATAGCAGGAAAGCATACTGGCCGTCGAGGTTGCTTATTTGCTCAGGATTGTCGGGATGGTCGCCACTGAACCATGAAGCAACAAGTCCGGAAGTCTCCGGATAACCCATATCTGTGAGGGCATCTTTTACTCGCTTAATCCAGTCTTCCCGACCATTCGGGAACTGTATCAAGACCAGGGGGCGAATCTTCAGCCCACGCTTGTCATATTCTGCCAGGATCTCTTTGCGCTTCTTGTCTGCCAACTCAAGTAACTGGAGGTCATCATCCAGATTGTTATTCTCCTGGATGGCTTGGGAGACGCCTTCATTGATGGAAATGCCGGAAGCAATCAGGCCAGCAGCAATGACTTCATCGTCCTTAATCTCCTCTACCGCGTCGCCTTTGCTGACCGGAGTGGCGGAGATGCGGAGCACGTGGACCGGTTGGATGTTGGCAACATATTCGTTAGCCGTATCGCGATATTTGTGCTCCTCGTCAATGAGCATAAAGATGTCAATCCCGTCGTTGTGGCAATGAAGAACCTTCGTCATCAGGTCTTTATGCTCGCCTTCACGCAGGACAACATTAGATTTTTTGTTGATTTTATCCCAGTTGATAAAGAACACGTGTCCACGTGGATCGGGGTCGTTGATGAATGAATATACATCGCCATCGGGGATGCCGGATGTAACAGCTTCAAAGGTGTCCTGGGACTGTCTCTCCAGGCCGCCGGCGCCAGGGCAGAGCCAGAGAAAGACCGTGTTCGGATTCTCGTCCAAGTAGTCATCAATGAAACGGCTGACAAGGACCGTCTTGCCGGAGCCGGTAGGGGCATAAAGGATCACTTCGTAATGGTCAGCACATTTGCGAAGAAGACTCTCCTCGTGCTTTGACTGGAAAGGAATGATATCGCCTGTAAACATTATTCTGCTGCCTCCCTAAGTTCTTGTCCGAAGAATTCCCTCGGAATGTATTTGTAGCCTATTTCTTTCAGCGCTTTGAGGTCCTCTGTGCTGAATATGATATTCTGGTTTACCCATACTCTTTCAATATGGGGACGTACGTCTTCGTTGAGGATAGTGCGTCTGAAGTCCTCCTTATTGAGGATAAGGACGTTTTTCACGTTATCCACCTCGATGGCGTTTTGGAGTTCAATCATCTCCTTTATATGCAGGCACAGAGCGTTGCTGAGGAGATAGTCTTCCGGCTTGCGAGGAGTCCAACTGCACTTGAAAAACTTGACATTGGAGTTAAACCCTTCAGAGCATTTGATCTCCGTGCCCATACTCGTCGTATATGTGCCCTTTATGGGGTCCCCATCAACATCGTGCCCTTCTATGCAACACACTGTTCTGGGCCAAGTGACAAATTTCGCTATGCCATATTTTTCCCACTCATCATCACCCGGCTTATAACCTTTATCTATTAATTCTTTTGCCTCATTGACAGAGACCTCATTATTTGTAACCATAATACATTTCCTGTTGCCACCGTCTTCTGCATTTAGAAGGTTAACGGCATGAAATGTTGTTCCCGAGCCTGCGAAGAAGTCCACTATTATGGCATTTGGTTTATCTGCCGTCATGAAGCGCAAAGTATCCCGGACAGCGTATAATGACTTTGGGAAATCAAAGCGTTTTGTTTTGAGAACGGTCTTAATCAAGCTACTACCACCTGCGCCACCGGCTTGATGTGTTGGCACGTGCCATTGTGTTCCAGGCACCCATTTAGGGGAATAGTTTTCCGCCGATATTATCATCGCCCCATTCTCTTTATGACCGACTACTTGGTACTCTCCCTTTTCTATCTTTTCGAGTTCTCCAGGTTTTAGATATTTCAATGTTGTCTTTCCATCCTTTATAGGACTCCAATCAAAGGCTCCCATAGATTTTAGTTCAAGAGCTTTTTTTGCAGAGATGCGCCAGCACGCCTCGCTCCCATCTGATGCATAAGGGAGTATTGCAATTGCTCCAAGAGGGGGTATGTAATCAGCGCCAGAAACTTCCAATGGAACAGGTTTATCAAAGCCCAGAAATTCACCGGTACTCTCATCGAAAAGGGCCGGGAAGAACAAATTAGGACGGTCGATGCGCCGACCATTGTTCCCAGACCGCAACATACTCTCCCAACGAACATCTTGTTGACGTTTTGTTCCATCAGACTGCCATTCTGAACCAAGTGGAACGGCAACTGGAGCGGAGGAGCCTACGAATACAAAGAAATAGTATTCATCTGTCCGAGAGAATTCCGACCGTGCAACGCCCGAAGAATGGATGGCAACGCTAACCATTTGAATACGAGCGTCCGGAAATACCTCTTCAAGCAAACAGCCTAATCTCAGGTACTCTTTCTCGTCTATCGTGCAAATAAGTACAGAGTCCGCGGGGTTAAGCAAGTTCTTGGCAAGAAGAAGGCGATTCTTCATCATAGATAGCCACTTGCTATGCCTGTAAACATCACTTCCGTCCACATAGTCGTTGTTGTACTTCCAATCCCTTGCACCGGTGTTATACGGAGGGTCAATGTAGATGCAGTCCACCTTGCCCTTGTGCGTCTTCTCCAATAGATAGAGCGCCTGCAGGTTGTCACCCTCAATGATGAAATTCCAGGGCAGAGAAGCATCCTTGCAAAGGCGACGCTCCGGATCTGCTGTAAGAATCGGAATGTTCTCCTTTAGGAGGTCATCCACCTCTTCGGAATGCTCCTCCCAGACAAGGCCGTATTTCTTGTCTCGGATATGATTCTCTATCTCGTTGAAGGCCTGGATGGAGGCATCGTCGGAGTGGGACTCCTTGAGGCTCTCCAGGAAGGCAATCATCTGGTCTCGTTTTATTTTGGACAGGTTGGCCATAAGTACAACTCAATGTTGGGTTAGTTCTATAACTTACAAAGTTAAAGATTTTGCCCCAAATAACCATAAATAAGGTGTAAGAGAGAGAAAACGGAAGTAAAAAAAACCTCAACTCACTGGCGAATTGAGGTAAAAAAACAAGAGTAAAAAGAACGCTTACCATTCTGTTCTCATTGATGGAAGGAATTCACGTAATCAATGATTCCCTCCACGTGAAGAGCGACGATGGCCTTCTTCCCTTCCTCAGATTCCAGAAACTTGAGCGAGACCTCACTGTCCATGAATCCATTTTCTGTGAGTACGGCCGCGCAGTACGTGTGCTTCAGGATGTAGAAGGGCTTCTCAATATCGGGATCTCCGTCGGAATAGTCCGTGCGGAGCCGGTGGCCGGGCAGATGCTTCTGGGCGGCTTTGTACAGGCAGGTGGCCAGCTTGTCGCTCTCCGTGTGGCCCGGGAAGGTATAAGCGCACCAGCCGGTGGCATTGTGCCACATGGCGCCGCTGCCGGCTGCATTGACGTGGATACTCACTACAAAGGTGTCGTTGGGTTCGTGGCCGTGGCGGATAGCGATGCGGTTGATTCGCCTGCAGCGTTCCTCCAAGGAGATATCCTCATCCTCCGGAACGACCAGAGAGGCGTCATACCCCCTGCACTGCAGATGCTCCACGATGGCGCGGGCAATCAGACGGTTGTAAGCATACTCCCGGAAGCGTCCGTCCGGAGAGCGTTTGCCAGGAGTCTCTACTCCGTGGCCATTGTCAATTAGAATCTTCATTTTGTTGAGGTATTAGTTGGATTGAAGTGATTTGAAGGTCAAGGTCTTCGATGAGAGCGGCTACTTCGGGTTGCGATAGTATCGCTTGTATCGGCTGTATCGGCTGTATCGGTATGTTTATCGGCTTGCCGGATAGACGATACGCGATGAGTCGGTCTGCGATATCGGCCCCTGAGGCTCGTTCTTCATCGGTTGCGGTGATCTGGAGATAGTCGGACACCATGATGGAGAGCCAGGGTCTCTCTTTGAGTTTGGCGGTCCAGGTGTCGAAGGCGTCGATGTCTGGGTAAGCAATGACACGTCGGCCGTAGAGGGCATCGAGCCGGTCTCCCAGCTGGCCTTTGCCGCCGGTGGCCAGCCAGAGGAATTCCGGAAGGAAGCCGGCACAGATGACGGCGGTCTTCTCGGCCTCAACCAGGCAGACGGTGGCATCTGGTCGCGTACGCAGGAGATGTTGGCCGAAGAGGCACTGGGTGAGCTGCCAGGATTCCGGAAGGTGGCCACTCTTTTTGAGACGGGTATGCACCCAGTCCACGGGGACAGAGGCATCCTTAATGCGGTGGCCAGTCTCAGGATTGTAGCGGATAATCTTACCGGCGCGGCAGTGGCCACTCTCGTCTATCTGGTAGAAGATGGCGGAGAGGTCTTTGGTGACGCCGATGCGGTACTCGTTCACCAGACGGACGATGGTCTGTTCGTCGAAGAGCGTCTGGAGGAACTGGAGGAGGAAGCTTCGCGGGTTGAGGCGGAGAGTCCTGCGGACGATGTCGTCCGGAAGGTAATTGGCGGGCTTGGCCGGGGCCGGTGCAATCTGGCGTTGCTTTGGCGTAGATTGCAGTTGAGGCGGCCGTTGCCAGCGCCAGTCAGGCTCCCTGAGTTCCGGGTGCTCTTTGAAGTAGTCGGCCGGGGTCTTGTGGTAGGCGCAGGAGGACTCGTGGTCGCATCGGCCGACGGTGGGATCAAGGACGTTGCCGGCGTCATCGACGTAGGGACTGAAGCAGTGGGGCCGGTTACAGTTGGGGCAAGTCAATCGGGATGCCTTGCCCTTGTAAGGTGCTAATCTGTAGGCGTATTCCATAATTCTTGCTGGACTGGTGAATCGGTTTCTTCTTCATTTTCGGTGTCCGATACGGCCGATACATCCGATACATTCGATACAGGTTTGTAGCCCATTTTCTCGGCCTTCTTGAGACGGCGCTGGACGAGGCCCAGGGAGACGTTGAGCTCTTCTGCGATGGCGCGGAGGGTCTTGCCCTTTGCGTGGAGGTCGGCAATCTGCTTGACGTCTTCCGGAACTTCCAGGGCGTCGCCGACGGTCTCGCCAATCTGCTGGGCTTCGGTGCTGGACTTGATGAAGTCGAAGTAGGTGCGGCCGTTTTCCTTGATGATTTCGTAGACCTGCACGTTGGAGGCGTCGTAGTGCTTCTCGCCTGCGCGGTATTTGACCTGCTTGACGTAGCGGTAGTTCTTGTTCTCGGCGGAGAGGCCAATGGCGATGGCGCTGTCAAAGAAGTTGATGAGCTGGGCGCTGCCGGCAAGGCTGTACTGGGACATTACCTGGTAGCCGTGGACCTTGGGTGTGTGTGCCAGAACGATGATGGTGAGGCCGAGGGTCTTCTTGAGTTTCACCAGGCGCTTCATGAATTCGGAGGCGGCGGAGGCTTTCTCGGAGTCGCGGGCGATGAAGGTGATGTTGTCGATGAAGATCTTGCGGATGCCGAATTTGGCTGCCTCCTCAACGCTGGAGAGGATGGCTTTGTCCATGTCGGAGCCGTCGATGTCTTCCGGGTCGATCTCTGCCCTGAGGAAGTTTTCGGGAAAGACGTGGCGGATGCCCAGTTCGGTGTCGGTGTAGCGGAGCTGGAACTGTTTGTCGGAGAGCTCGCAGTCGATGTAGAGGACCGGCTCCTCGGCGGCAATTTCTTCGGCCAGCTGGGTGGCGAAGATGGATTTGCCGGCGTTGGATACGGCGAAGAGGACAATGTTCTCGTTCTCGACGATGAGGCCGTTGCAGAAGAAACGCGGGTCGGGGCGCGTGAGGGATTCCTCAACCCACTGATTGGCCCGCTTGACGGAAAGGGCGCCAATCTTGATGGGCAGGGCCTGGGCCTTCCGGCCTTCAGCTGCCAGAGCTTGGATGGGGTTGTCTTCCATTGCTGCGGGGTTTCATCGGGTTATGCCTGTGGCTGCTGGGGACGTTTCTGGCCGTAGAGTTTGAGGGCGTACTCGACGTCGGTCATGATCTTGCGGCCTTCCTGTTTGATGGCAGGCTTGAGCCAGCTCTTCTTCCATTCGCTGGCGGTCTTGTTGCAGACGTCGAACAGGTCGGCGATGCCTTTGATGCCGTAGACGAGACGGCCGGTGAAGGTGGGGCCTTCTTTGGCTTCGGCAGCTGCTGCAGGTTGAGGCTGGGCCTGGACTTCCAGGGCGGGCAGGTTCTCCTTGAGAACTTCGATGAATTCCTCGACAGTGAGGTGGAGGATGTAGGATTTAGGGTCTGTTTTCATAACGTTTCCTTTGTTAATGATGTATCTGGCTGCAAAGGAAACGACTTGACTATCAATAAAATATGGATTACCGTGAGGCTTACGGTAACCCATTACGTGATGTCAGGTAATCGGGTGATTACGCCCGGAAGACGTCCATGATTGTCTGGATCTTCGGCGTGAGTTTTTGATTCTTGCGGTTGTTGTATTCGCAATAGGTCTTGGCGTAATTGCGGTAGGGCTGCCACTGGTCAAAGGGTGACCAGCGGATCTCCTTGAAGAGGGCCGTGGAGAAGGTGGCGACGAAGACGGTAAGCTCCGTTTTGGTGCCGATGAAGTGGAAGTGATTGTCCAGTAGCTGGGCGTCCTGAGCGCGGTGCCAGTAACGCATGGCCTCGGGACTGGAGAGCTCGGTTGGGATGTCGGCGGTAGCTGTCCTAACTGGGTCGGTGGCCGGCTGGTCGTCGATGGCTTCCTCGTCCCACTTCAGGGGCTTGGCTTTCTTGATGAGTTTGTCGGTGAAGGACTTGATCTTGCCGGTGAGCTTGAACATTTCCTCGCGGTCGTAGCTGGGATGGACCTGCTGCAGGAGTTCTTTGATGCAGTGGCCGTGGCGGAGATAGTAGTAGTCCAGGGCGGCGAGGGTGTGTTCTATGGCGCTGTAGATGGCGTCGGCGAAGGCGAGACGGGCGCCTTTTGTCATGCGGCCGAGACGGGAGGGAAATTCCTCGAGGGTACGGAGGGTGGCGAAGAGTTCGGCACCGTTCTCGGGCATCTTGGCCTTGGAGGCGAAACTGTCAATCCGGTCGATGAAATCGTCGAAAGTAAGCTGCTGTTCGCAGGGGCATCCGGCCATCTCGTAGAGGGACATCGCGCGTGCCTCGTGGGTGGTTTTCTGGTCGGCATTTTCGGTAATAGCGGAGGCTTCAGGTGTCAGGAAATTGCAGATCCAGGGGCAGGTTCCTTGCCTGCACTTGCTGCATTTGACGCATCTGTTCAAATAGTCCCGTATGACCTCGATTATGCTTCCCAGCGTATCCATTGGCACATTATGCTCCTATCCGTTTTGCTTACTCATTGATACTCAATTGGTTGGTTTTGGTTAATGGTGAAAAAAGGCCCTCCCGAGGCGGTGAGGTCTCGGGAGGGTGTCAGGCTCTGCCCCCTGGCGGGTGCTGTGGGCTATTTGACCTCCATGAGAATCCTCGTGGCTCCGTTGCGGGCGTCCGGCACGGCGGTGAGTCGCTGCGTCGCGCCCACCGGCTCGTTTCCAAAATTGGCCGTCGGAATTCTCATATTAGCTTTTGTGTTTGTTGGGGTCAAATACCGATTACAAAATTAAAATTTTTGCCTCGTGTATGCAAGAGACTGTAATAGAATGTGGTGGAAAAGTTATCAACAATGGCCCTCCAGGGGTCTGGGGGGCCATTATCACGTGGAGCTATGGGAAAACGAATTTTTGAGTGATTTACATCGACGGAGTGATGAGAACTCGCCAGCCTCCACCTTCTCCGGCAGGCTCAATATATCCCTTTTCTTTGAGGGAGCCCAGAAGGCGCTGGACCGCGGATTTATTGATGCCGAGTTCTTCCTTCAAGCCGTCAATGGTAACCGAAGGCTGGCTCTGCATGATCCGGAGAATCTTGGCGTAATTCGGCGTGCGGAATTCGACTCGCTGGCCATCGTACCACCAGACGTTTTCATTCGGCTCGGTGACAAAGCGGACGTCGTTGTATATCTCTTCCGCCACCAGGGCCGTGAAGTATTTTGAGAAGGGACGGATGCGGTCAAGGGGCGCGTGTGCGCCGATGCTGGGCGTTGCACCTACTTCCAAATCGGCCTGGTGGAGAGCCTCCAGGTATTCTTTCTTTCCGCGGCTGCGCACTACAATCATCGGGTAGTCGTGACGTGCCAGGATGAAGTTGACAATTAGGCGGGCTATACGGCCGTTGCCGTCCTCGAAGGGGTGGATGCGTATGTAGCGGTAGTGGAAGAGAGCCGCCAGCTCAACGGGGCTGAGTTTGCCCTTGGCTTCTTCTTCGTTGTACCAGTCCACCAGGTCGGCCATCAGGGCGGGAGTCTCTTCCGGTGAAGCGTATTCGAAGCGGTCTCCGTAGCGAGTAATCACGCTGTTCGGACGGGTCTTGTACCGTCCGGCGTGGATGACGTAGCTGGTCTGCTGGCCACCGGGGAGCTCACGATAAACGGTGTAGTCCTCGCGGAGCAGCACTTTATGGAGCTGGCGGATGAAGTTCTGCGTGAGAGGCATTTCTTTGATGAGAGCCTGCTCCTGCATCATCTTGAGGCCGACGTTGCTGGCTTTCATCTCCTCCAGATCTTTCATTTCGGCTTCGCCGACGACCTTGCCGAAAAGCAGCAGGAGTTCCGTCTGGCCATAGGTCAAAGTGTTGCCTTCAATGTGGTTGCTATTGAAGTTGAAATCCACGGTGAACTTGCGGCTCAAGCGCTCGCGGTCCCTCTCGGAGAGGGGCTGGATAGCGCGCCAGGCTTCAATGGCTTTTGCTATGTTGAGGTACTTCATAGACCAAAATGTTTGCTAATTGGTGGTAAAGATACCACTTTTTAATGGAAATTTCAAAACTATTTCTTCTTAAAAGCTTCCTCCATCTTCTTGATAGCGTCTTTCTTGGCGGATTCAGTAATGTCGATGTAGGGGCGCATGGACTTGTAGTCGCAGTGGCCGGTGAACTTCATGACCACATCAGGAGCGATGCCATTGGAGAGAGCGAAGCAGATGAAGGTCTTGCGGCCGGTGTGGGTGCCAACCTGGGACCATTTGGGGAAGACGTCATCGTGCCGTACTCCGTTGCGGTAGAGGGTGATCTTGACGGGCGTATTGAATTCGCAGATCTCGCAGAGGTCTTTGAGGCAGCGGTTCATCTGCTGGTTGGTCATGTACGGGAGGGCGCGGTTGCCGGGGAATTCTTTGTCTTTGTACTTCTCCAGGATAGCCAGAGCGTTTTGGTGGAGGACGATGGGCAGGCGGTCGTGGGTCTTCTGGGTGGTGATGGTTAGGACGCCATCGTGGATGTCAGTTCGCCTGACCTCAACGACATCGGAGTAGCGGAGGCTGGTGAATGCGCAGAAGCAGAAGAGGTCGCGGGCGATGGACATGCCTTCGTGCTCGATGACTTTCTTCTCATACTCCTTGCCGTTCATATCGTGGAGTTTGAGCTTGGTGCCGGTCTTGGGAATCTCGAGATTGAAGACTTTGTCCAATTCGTCCTGCGTGAGGAAGATGACGGGCTTTTTGACGGTCTTGAAGACGGGCTCGTAGGACTCTATATCGCGCACCTGCGTGTATTTCTTACGTATGGCCCAGCGGAGGAACCAGGCGAGGTTCTTGTAGACTTTTTCGGCTGAACTCTCCTCCAGGCCGGCAGTGGAGCGGAGGTAATTGATGAATTTGTCGATGCCGTTCTGGTCATAGAAGTCCAGGCCCACGTTTTTCTTGAACTTATTCAGGTGGTTCTTGAGGGACTTGACCATCTTGCGTGTTTCCATGCTCCACTCTTTGATGCGGCTCTCCTCGTTGATAAATTCGTCCATGTAGTCAACGGCCGGCTTGACCTTCACCTTGGGCTCCTTTTCCTCAGCAGCTGCGACCTTCTCTTCGATGACTTCCTCGCTGTCCTTGCTGCTGATGGCGGCGATCTTTGCTGCGTTTTTGTTCATGACCTTCTGAAACTCCTTCAGCATAGCCTCCGAAGTGGGCTTGTCATCCAGGGTGAGGTCGTACGTTGTGAAGTGGGTGCGGATGTCCGTGATGCGGGAATTGATGACGCGGTAGTCCTTACCTTCTTTATTGATGGCGCCGTGCTTGACCTGCTCTTTGACGTCATCCCATTTGTCGGCGCTGCAGGTGTAGCCGATGAGCTTCTGCAGGCGGGTGCCGCGGATGTTTATGTCGGCCCTGATGGGGCACTCTCCCGACTTGTTGATGTCGTTCTTTTTGAGGTAGAATCTGATCTTCATACGCTTCCTTTTTGGCTTCCGGTGTAGTGTTCAGTATTACGTAGTAATACCAGGGGTTTTGGGTTGTCCGTCCCAGTTGGGAAATCGGCCTTGTAGCTACGCGAGAGGGCGATTTTGGGGTTAATCTGGGACGCTCCTGGGCTTCCGTCCCAGTCCGTCCCACTTCCGTCCCACTTTTTTACTACACGCAAAGTTAGCGTATTACTTTCTAATTCGCAAATATTTCTGCAAAATGTTGTGTTTTCGGCAGTTACGAGAATTTATTTGCGGTTGTTTACCGTCTGTTATTTTCAGTTCGATTCTTCCTATAACTAGAAATGGCAAATCTATGGTGCTCTTGAAATCTTCATACACGAGATTGATGGTGCTGCTATTTGCATGATAGGGCTTGTCGAATTTTGAGTGAATGTTGAAAGAATCTGAAATTTTTCGATTGAAGGAGAAAATTATGCATGGTATGGGTTGTTTCATGAAAAAAATAATTTATTTTTGCGCCAGAAAATAAGGTCATCCAAAAAGACACTAAAGGGCCATATAGTTGAACAGGTTAATTGAAATCCTTACAATAAAAACTCTCCTATCGGGTCCGATCAACAGCAATGGCTTACAAGATGTCTTATCATAAATGCATAAACACTCAGGAATGAAAAAAAGTTTCAACGCTTACGGAGGTATTTTTATTCAGGTTCTTCTATTATCGATGATGATGATTTCGTGTGTACCTCAGAAAAAAATCAAATATTTTCAATCACTTGCCAAGGAAGATACACTCGAGATTTTCGAATTTTCCCCAAAACCCGATTATCGTTTGAAGGTGGGCGATAACCTTTACATCAAAGTTCAAAGCCTGGACGAAAAAACCTATAAGTTCTTCAATTATGAAGACATGGGTAGAGCGACCAATATAGGTTATAGTGATGCAAACATATATCTTACAAGCTATACCGTTAGCGATTCGGGCTACATTCATTTTCCTTTCGTGGGCAAAATTTTTGTCTCGGGGCTCAATGTAGATGAGGTGTCGAAAAAACTTCAGGACATTGTCGACCAATACCTGGTTGAAACCACTGTAATCGTAAAACTGGTCAATTTCAAGATTACCGTATTGGGAGAGGTAAAAAATCCCGGGACTTATCTTATTTATCAGGATAAAATCAATATTTATGAGGCATTGGCTAAAGCTGGCGATCTTACCGTATTTAGCGACCGAAATAAAGTGGTGCTGGTAAGGCAAGACCAAAACGGTGCCGAATTGCATCGTATTGATTTGACTAAAAAGAATTTTCTCGAATCGCCTTACCTTTATTTACTTCCTAATGACATTGTCTATGTTGAGCCTTTAAGAGCTAAACAATACGCTTTTGCTGCCTTCCCGTACGACCTTCTTTTTTCTACTATCACAACAACATTGCTCATTCTCAATTATTTCAAATAGAATCTTAAAAGTATCGAAAAGTGGATAACAACGTCAATATGCCCGATTATCAGCAACAAGAAGAAAATATCGATTTCAAACAGATTTTTTTCAAGTTCTTGAGATACTGGTATCTGTTCGCACTCGCCATATTTGTTGCTTTGGTGATTGCCTTTTTGTTCAACAAATACACCACCCCCACCTATGAGGTTTCTACCACAGTATTGATTCAGGATAAGGGCAATAAGGAAATAAATGCCCAAGCACTGATGGGCCTCGGTTTTATGAATTCCCAGCAAAATATTCAAAATGAACTGGGAATTCTCAGTAGCTACACACTTACATCCGAAGCCGTGAAAGTATTAAATGTTGATGTAACCTATTATTCCGAAAACAACTTCATCGTAAGAGAACTCTATAGAAAATCTCCTTTTACAGTATTCTATGATTCTATCCATCCACAACCCGTACATCTGAGATTTTATGTTACTATACTTAATAATAGACAATTTAAACTCGAAACCCAGGGTGAAAACATCAAACTCTTCGATTTCGAGAATAATAAATTTATTGAGGAACAACAAGACGGAGAGACTAAAATAAAAACCATCAAACTGGACCAGATTTATGATTTTGGAACTACCATTTCGGGCCCTTATTACAAATTCAGAGTTTTACTCAACTACAACTTCAATTCGAAAGAACATGTCAATAAAACGTTCTTCTTTACTTTTAACGACCTGCCCAGTCTGGTAAAAGAATTTCACAATATAAAGATAGAACCGATTAATCGTGAAGCATCTATCCTCGAAATTAAGGCCAAAGGCAGTCAAGTAGAAAAAACCGTAGATTTTCTCAATACACTCACCAGTAAATATCTTGAGCGCGACCTGGATCAAAAAAACATCATCGCCACAAAAACCATAGAATTTATCGATCGTGAACTCATCGGCATTCGTGATAGTCTTTCGATTGCCGAATCTCAGCTCGAAGGATTCAAAAAGGAAGCCAAGATCATGGAACTCGATTTCGAATCTCAGCAGGTATTCCAATACATGAAAGAACTCGACAAGCAGAAAGCAGACCTGTTGGTGAAAAACAAATACTATAATTATTTGAAAGATTACGTGCAGTCGAAGAACGAGATGAACGATATTATCGTACCATCGGCAATGGGTATAGATGATCCCGTGCTGGCCGAACTCATCAAAAACCTTACCAGCCTTTATGAAGAACGTTCGGGTCTGTTGTTAAGCTCTACTCCACGAAATCCGGCTATCATACAAATTGAAAGTAAAATTGCCAATGCCAAGGCTAATCTGGTAGAAAATATCAACAACATCGTCAACACTTCGAATATTGCCCTGGCTGATATCGAAAAACGTATTCAAGATTTGAATCAGCAAATCAGCCAGTTGCCCACCAGCCAACGACGTTTACTCAATTTCGAACGGGAGTTCAACCTGCAAAATACCTTATTTACTTTTCTTTTGCAAAAACGAGCCGAGGCTCAGATTACAAAGGCTTCCAACCTGCCTGATAACCAGGTAATCGATGTAGCTCGTGCTGAAGGTAAATCACCCATATTCCCCAAGAAAAGCCTCAATTATCTGATTGCAATTACATTAGGTCTCGTTATTCCTGGCGGTTATGTTTTCATCAAAGATTATTTCAACGATAAGATTATCGAGAAAAAAGATATTGAAAAAATTACCAGCTTGCCTATTATCGGGTATATTTCTCATAACACAAGAGAAGCTAAGATGGTTGTGGCCGAATGGCCTAAATCAAGCATTGCCGAAGCTTTCCGTGCCTTGAGGACCAATATTATCTTTCGGGCACAGGGAAAAGAAAAACAAACTATCCTGATTACCTCCGATATTGTTGGAGCCGGAAAAACATTTATAGCCATCAATCTTGCCACCGTTTTCGCTATCAATGATAAAAAAACATTGTTAATAGGAGCCGACCTGCGCAAACCTAAGCTTCATCAGGACTTTGGACTGGCTAATACCGATGGAATTACTTCATTCATCATTGGTAAACACAAAATTGAAGAAATTATCCATCCTACGAAAATCGAAAATCTCGATGTAATATTGGGAGGTCCAGTTCCTCCTAACCCGGCCGAATTACTGGCTTCGCCCAAAACCGACGATCTATTCGATTATCTAAAAAAACATTACGATTATATTATCCTCGATACTCCTCCCGTAGGTGTGGTTACCGATGCCTTCCTCCTCATGAAACATTCCGACCAGAATATTTTTATCATCCGCCAAGGCGTAACCAATAAAAAGATCTTCGGGGCTATTATTAAGGATATCGAAAACCGCAAACTTCCTAATTTTTCTGTTCTTGTAAATGGTATCAAAATGGCTAAGAATATTTATGGCTATGGTTACGGCTATGGCTATGGCTATGGCTATGGCTATGGCTATGGATATGGATATGGCCATGGTTATGGCTATGGATATTATTCCGACGACAGGGAAGTTGAAAAAGAATCGGCGTGGAAACGTATTTTCAAGAGATCCTAACATTAGTGTTAGGGAATGGGGTTTGGAGAATAAGGAATGGTTTAATGAGGCAAATTAATGGCAGTGTAACGAGCCTGAAATAGAAGGATGGAAGCCGATCAATCGTCGAGGCTTGGTTGAACAAGAAGAATTTGTTGCTTGATTTCGAAAGCCGTGAGATTGCCAAAACCTTTTTTCTTTATATAAACTCCATTGTCTAATGGGATAAAGTGATATTGTTTCTTACGAATGGTGAAATCGATAAACTCATGGCTTACAGGCACATGCCCATGAATAATGATTTTGTGATTTATTTTTTCGGGAGAAACATTGAAATCTCTAATCCAGAGCATAGCGTCGCGATCGTCGAAAATAGAATCTGTTTCGAAATTAAACCCTGCATGCACAAGATAATAGTCTTCGAGCTCTATGTAATATTCCAGTTGGTGCATCCATTCTATGTATTCAGAAGGGAAGTACCTCAAGTTGGTTACCTTGAAGCTTTTAAGAGTTTCTTTGCCTCCAAACCTCATCCATTCGGCTTTTTGAATATTTGGTTTTTTCAAACCCAAAAAACTCTTCTTTAGCTGCAATTCCTCTTCGTATGCTCTAATGCACCATTCTTCATGGTTGCCCTTCAACATTCGTAGTCGATAACCATCGTCCTTTAAATGAATCAAGTAATCGATCAAACCTTTCGAATCGGGGCCTCTGTCGATAAAATCGCCCAAAAAATAAATCTCGTCAAATTTCGAAGGACGAATCTGCTCTTCTAATAATGCTCGAAGCGTTTTTAGATAACCATGCGTATCGGGTATAACCCACTGTTGAGGCATAATTTTTCAAAAATTTTACTCGGCCCAATCAAGGCTCATGATTTCGTCTATCCATTTATCTGCAAATATTGATGAATTTTTGAAATAAAATTTATACTCTTTTGATTGATAACAACCATAATGCATTCAATGTAATCCGATATAAATATAAAGGGTATTATTTTTTCTTCGCTTGATTGGCAACAGCTTCCATTGCTTTACGAATTTCTTCTTCATCGCCAAGGAAATAATCCTTTTGCAGGTTCATATCATCATCGAATTCGAAGATGTAAGGAATGCCAGTAGGCAGATTCAGGTCGATGATTTCCTTTTCGTTCATATTTTTCAGGTATTTGACGATTCCGCGGAGACTATTGCCGTGTGCTGCCACAAGTACTTCCTTATATTGACGGAGTTTTATACTCATTTCGTTTTCCCAGTAAGGGACAATACGGGCAATGGTATCTTTCAGGGCTTCGGTCAGTGGTGCATCATCACCTATTTCTGCATAGCGCGGATCGAGCCGGGGATTGCGTGGATCATCGGGGCTGAGGGGTTCGGGAGGAATATCATACGAACGCCTCCATATCTTGACCTGTTCTTCTCCATATTTTTCGGCAGTTTCTATTTTATTTAGGCCTTGTAATTTACCATAATGCTTCTCGTTGAGTCTCCATGTTTTATATTCCGGAATCCACATCAAGTCCATTTCTTCCAGAATAATCCACAGCGTTTTTATGGCGCGTTTCAGATATGAAGTATAGGATACCTTAAAGTCAAAACCATTTTCTTTTAATACCTTACCTGCCTGATGGGCTTCTTCTACACCTTTTTCCGATAAATCGACATCTGTCCAACCTGTGAAACGATTTTCCTTGTTCCACACACTTTCACCATGACGAACCAATACCAGTTTGAGCATTTCTAAAAATATTTTCTCGGTTATTACACTCGTTGCAAAGTTATTATTTTTCGCTTTTGCAGTTGCATCTTAACTTTTTCAGTAATTTCGCCGATATTAATTTTCTCCTCTCGGCTTCTCATGAGCTTTTCGTTTCAGAAAATCGATAAAATCCTCGGCTGGGAGATTTTTTTTATAGCTGCCGCTGTTTATATTTCTACCGTCGAACCAACAGCAAGTTATTGGGATTGTGGTGAATATATCAGTACGGCTTATAAGTTGCAAATAGGCCATCCGCCGGGAGCTCCATTGTATCAACTTTTAGGGCGATTATTTTCTTTGCTTTCTTTTGGAGACATTTCGAAGGTAGCTTCCAGTATCAACCTCATGTCTGCCATAGCCAGTGCTTTCACTGTAATGTTTCTATACTGGAATATTACTTTACTGGTTTCGCATTTTCTTTCGAAGAATGATGAAGTGAGAGCCGAAAATGAGTATCTGATTTTGGGAATTGGTCTTAGCGGGGCTTTGGCCTATCTGTTTACCGATTCATTCTGGTTTTCGGCCGTTGAAGCCGAGGTTTATGCCTTATCTTCATTTTTTACTGCCATTATGTTTTGGGCTATCTTGCGGTGGGAAAGAGGATCTTCTGATTCTCATGGCATTCGCTGGCTGATATTGATAGCTTATCTCATTGGTTTGTCCATTGGAGTCCATCAATTAAATCTTTTGACCATTCCCGCTATCATATTATTGATTTATTTTCACGTAAGAAGGCCAACTGTGGCCGGTGTCATCGGAGCATTGGCAATTTCGATGGTTTTGTTAACCTTTATTCTTTATGGTCTTATTCCTGAAATACCTGGCTTATTTGCCCGGACCGAGTTATTTATGGTAAATCGATTAGGGCTGCCTTTCGGAAGTGGTTCTTTCTTTTCGGCTTCACTTATAGTAACTATGCTGATTTCTGGAATTCTTTTTACACATTATCCCAATCATTTTTTCCGTGGTTTGTTCCTAATGGTGAGTTTATTGGTTCTAATCATTGTCATGACGGGCTCTAAAACCTTAATAGAATTTATAATACGAGGTTTCATTGTTTTAGGTTTGGGATGGGGTATTTTGTACCTGATGAAGCACAGGCAGGTGATGAATACGATTCTGCTTTCGTTGAGCTTTATAATTATTGGCTATTCATCGTTTTTAATGATCATTATCAGGGCTAATGCCAATCCTCCCATCAACGAAAATGATCCTAAGAATGCCTTAGGGCTTTTGTCATACCTTAACCGGGAGCAATATGGCAATTGGCCTTTGGTTTACGGAGCCGATTTCACGGCAGATATTGTCGATTATAAGGATGGTGAGCCAGTTTACATGAAAGATTACACGGCTGGACGTTATGTTGCGAAAGATAGCAGGAAGGCTGCGAAACCGGTTTATAATTCTCGAATGTTTTTTCCAAGAATGTATTCTCGTTCGTACAAACATATTCAGGAATATAAGATTTGGGCTGGTATTCCCGATGACGAAAATTACAGGCCTACTTTTGGAGATCATTTGGGCTTTCTGATAAATTATCAACTGAACCAAATGTACTGGAGATATTTTTTATGGAATTTTTCTGGTCGCCAGAATGATTCTCAAGGATTCTCCGATAAAGCCAATGGAAACTGGATTTCGGGGTGGAATTTCTTGGATAAATGGAGAGTTGGCCCTTTGAGTCACCTGCCCGAACATAAAAAAAGCAGGGCATGGAATCGGTATTATCTTTTGCCTTTGTTGTTTGGTCTGGTTGGTATGGTATATCATTATAAGAACGATTGGAAAAGCTTGATGGTGGTTTTGGTGTTTTTCATTATGACGGGAATTGCCATCATCGTTTATCTAAATCAATACAGTCCGCAGCCCCGTGAAAGAGATTATGCCTATGTGGCTTCGTTCTGCGCCTTTGCCATCTGGATAGGAATGGGCACGGGTGCGTTTGCCTCAGGTATGACAAAATGGATAAATGGCAGAAAGTCGATTCTTCTGACCACAGGTTTGAATCTTCTTTGTGTAACCGGTGTGTTGGCCGCCCAGGGGTGGAACGACCATAACCGCTCGAACCGATATGCCACTACACAGATGGCTAAAGCCTATCTGGATAGCTGCGCATCCAATGCCATTTTGTTTACTTTTGGCGACAACGATACCTTTCCTCTTTGGTACCTTCAGGAGGTAGAAAATTACCGTACCGATATGAGAGTGTGTAACTTGAGTCTTTTGAGCCTCGATTGGTACATCGAACAGATGAAACGCAAAGTTTATGAATCAGCACCCCTGCCCATTCAACTTGATTTTTCTTTTTATAAGCAAGGAACACACGACTATATTTATTTTATTTCGGATGATGATTCGCTGACCGATACGCTAAATCTGTGCAGTATATTCGAGCAAATGTCGGTGGAACCTCAAAAATTCAAATATGTCATCGAAACCGATACAATAGATTATTTACCATCGAATCGATTTGTATTGAATATCGACAAGACTGCAGTGTTGAATCATGGTGTTATCGACTCTGATCAGAAGGATAGAATCGTAGATCGAATGTTTTTCGAAATACCGGGCAGGGAATTCGAAAAAAATACCTTAATTGTTTTGAATATCTTAGCGAATAATAACTGGGGAAGGCCGGTATATTTTGGTTTGACGGGAAACACCCGCGAGTTTTTAGGACTTGAAGAGTATTTTCGTCTCGAAGGCATGGCCTATCGCCTGGTTCCTATTTTGATGAAATCAAGGCATGATCGTATGGGAGGGATTGATTCGGAGATTCTTTACGATCATTTGATGAATCGTTCGCAGGTGAAAATGAATAATCCTGAGATATATTATTCGGAAAATCATTTGAAAAATTGCACTTTGCTACGCAATATATTCAGAAGTCTGGCCGATACCTTGTTGAAGGAAGGGAAAAAGGAATTGGCGGTTAGAGTATGCGATCGATGTATCGTAAACCTTCCGAATTCCGTTATTCCTTATGATGTTTTTTCTTTGGCGCTTGCCGAAGTGTATTACGGGGCAGGTGAGATTTCGAAAGGCAACGAAATAATGACCGTGATGATGAATCAATCCTCGGCCGAGCTCGGCTATTATTTCGAGTTGTTGCCCAATTTGCTTCATCGCTACGAATACGAAATCAACTTGAATCTTGGCATATTGAATTATATTGCTGAAACTGCCTGCAAATTTGGGCAGGAGGAAATTGGCGATAAAAGCAAGGAGGCTTTTGAGAAAAATTTAAAATGTTATTTTACTCAGATTTATCAAAACTTCGAACCTTGATGTTTATGATAAAAGCGACGACGTGTTTTCCCAGGGCTGTCGAATGGATATTTGCTCCATTTGTAATTACTCGTATGCCTCGGACAGGTCAATGCCTCTATCTAACCTTCGATGATGGCCCTCATTCACAAATTACCCCGAAAGTTTTGGATATTCTCAATCGCTTTCAAGTAAAGGCCACTTTTTTTTGCTTAGGGAAAAACATTCGAGCTTATCCCGAAGTCTTTCAGGAAATAAAAAATAATGGGCATAACATAGGGAATCATTCATTCAGTCATAAAAATGGATGGAAGACCTCCAATAAGGAGTATTTCAAAGACATCGAGGCTTGCAGGGAGCTAATACCGACGAATCTATTTCGTCCGCCATACGGAAGGATGAGGGTTTCACAGGTTAGAGTGCTTTCACGACAATACCAAATCATTTTGTGGACGTTGCTGAGCGGTGATTACAATCGAAGCCTTTCATCGGAAGAAATACTTCGAACCCTGCTTCGACGAACGCGATCGGGCGATATCATCGTTTTTCACGATAACGAAAAGGCATTTCCTTGCCTAATAGAGGTTTTACCATCATATCTGGAGGCCATGCTCGAAAAAGGTTTTACTTTTGATGTAATTCAGTCGAAACTTTAAGTATGGAGTCCCGAAGATATTTTATAAGAATTCTAAAGAAGGCGATTGATAATGCCATGCTGGCGCTTGGTCTTGGCCTGTTGCTCTTGATGTGTCACTGTGCTAATCCTGTGGTACCACAGGGAGGGCCAAAGGATACGGATCCACCAAAGTTGCTTTATGCCGTTCCTCCCAATCTAAGCACTCACTTTACAGCATCTCACATTAAGTTAACCTTCGATGAATATGTGGTTCTGAAAGAAATAAACAAAAAATTTCTGATGTCGCCTCCTTCACTCAATCTTCCAGAGTTCAAGGTAAAGGGGAAATCACTCGAGATCGACTTGAAGGATACTTTAAGGCCCAATACCACCTATTCTTTGTATTTTGCCGATGCCATCACCGACCTTCATGAGAATAATCCTCTGCCCGATTTTCAATATGTATTTTCGACCGGTGCAGTGATCGATTCATTAACTATGACGGGTTCGGTTGTAAATGCTTTCAACCTGAAACCCATGGAAAATATGGTCGTTATGCTCTATTACGCCAATAACGATACCCTTCCGCTCGAACAACTTCCTTTGAAAGTCCCACCTTCTTATGCAGCCCGCACTCGCAAGGATGGTTCGTTCAACCTCAATTATTTACGCGACGAAAAATATCTGCTCTTTGCATTGATTGATCAGAATTACAATTATTTTTTTGACCTTGCAGAGGAAGAAATTGCTTTTAGCGACACTTTGGTAAGGGCATTCTATATTCCTCCTGCCCCTGATACTTCATTTGTTCCAAAATTGGCTGTGTTTACGCCTGACAGCCTGCTGCACGATACAATTGCTCATCAGGAACTGAAAGACTCAATCCAACACATGTTATTTCAGGATACGCTTCGACAAATTCAACACTTACGTGATACAAATGATACAGCGCCTTCCGATACCCTCGCGAAAGTTGTAAGCCAAACAAAGGAATATTTTTCTTCTCTGCCAGATACCCTGGCTAAGAATGATTCTACTGTTGTTAGACAGCCCCATTTATCCTTCGTATCTTATCGGTTGTTTTCCTTTGTTGAAGAAGATACGGTTCAGCGCTTGCTTCGACGTGAAAACACAGGCAATGGTCAGATTTTTTTGAATTTCAAGAGGTCAATCGAAGATTTTTCTTATCGACTGTTGCCACCATTCGACAGCTTGTATCAACCTTTATTAGAAATCAATAGAAATCAGGATTCCATAAAGCTCTGGTTTCCATCTTGTCCTTTCGATAGTGTCAAAATATGTATTTATACCACAGGAATTCAGCCCGATACTTTGGTGCTTCCTTTGAAACGCGAAACTATAGGTACAAGAAGTAAAAAGACCAAAACCGAATCCTTGATGGTAGAAACCTTATCAGGCCAAACCGATGCCTTCAAACCTTTTATTTTGAAGTTCAATCATCCTGTTGATTCTGTGAAATCGGACTCATTACTTTTATTCACAAGCAAAGATACCTTATGGGTTAAATTCGAATTTGCCGATAGCCTCAAACGCAAGGCTTTGGTCAAATATCCTCTCGATTATAATTCTTCTTATCAGTTGATTATTCCTTCCAAGACTTTTGTGGATATTTTCGGACTGGCCAACGATAGCATTACCGCACGCTTTACTACGCGTGCTGCCGATGCTTATGGGAGTTTTCACCTGAAGTTGATTTCTCCTGCCAGCAATAATCAATACCTTATTCAATTGCTCGATGAAAAAGAAAACCTTGTCCGCCAGGATATTATCAATGATTTAGTTTGTGAAATAGACTATGGAATGTTGCTGCCAAAAAAATTTATTTTGAAAGCTGTCTTGGATTGCAATCGAAATAGGAAATGGGATACAGGAAATTACAGAAAAAAACGTCAACCCGAAAAAGTACAATACTTTAAGGCACCAATAGAAATAAGGGCCAATTGGGATTTACGTGAAGAATGGATTTTGGAATAATGCAGTTCTTGCCTGGTTTTTTTATCGAGATAGATTATTGCAAAGAGGGAAGAAGTGTTCGGAAATAGCATGAAACATGAAATTTTATTTTTGGTGGCCGAGAAGGGAGAAGCCCTTCTCGGCCACTTTTCTTTCCCATTTGCCAACTGTTTGTCAGGATAGATCGAAACGATTTCTTTTGCAGTTCTTCATAGATAATTTGGGATAACCCGAAATTTGCGAATGATGAATTACTATGAAAATGTCGCTTCATTTTCCTGTATTCTTGCCTCTCAATTTTCCGTTCATCTTGTCTATTGGTACCCTGTATCTCATTCCATTTTTTTATCTTATTTTTTTCGCTTTTACCTTTCAATTTACTATTACCATTTCTCCCGCAACTCAGAAGCGGTAACATTTACGACGGACTTATTCGAAAACGATTCTGATGCTGTCGTCAATGCTAAGGCCAAGCAATCCTGAGGCGTTTCCATGATTAATGGCAATCTGCAAAAGCCCTGTACTCGAAAATAGAGCTACAATTTCCCCTTCAGGAACATCCCCATAAGAATCGGAAATCCGGTTGATCTTATTTTTGATATACCCCAATTCGATCTGGAAATGTCTTCCTTTTATCACTTGCTGAAACATTTCACGACTTATGTTAGTGAAAACATTTTCATAAACATCTACATAAATAACCTTACCCGTAATAGCATTTTGAGTAATAACAGGTTGGAAGGAAGCACATGGTGTTAGGCTATTTCGAGGTATACCCAGGTCTTCAATAGAATTGCCTTTTAATAGATGCACTGCGGCTTTTACAAAGACATCCCTCGTCGAAAAAGTGAAATATTCACTATCCTGCGCTATTTCGATCTCGATAATGCGTTCGGGCTGCTTGTCGAAAATCAGGCTGAAAATCCCATTATCCGCACCGATAAAATAATGCCCTTCCATTTCCACTGCGGTATGTGGCGATTTAATCCCAGCCTCGGTGTTAATTCCAATAATATGCACTGTACCTTTGGGAAAACCCTTCCAACAATTTCTTATGATAAACGAAGCCTGATTTAAATCGAATGGCGGGATTTGATGACTGATGTCAATAATTATCGTCTCGGGCAGGCGACTTAAGATTGCCGCCTTTACCACTGATAGATAATGATCCTTTAGTCCCCAGTCGCTTGTAAGTGTTATAATTGACATTTAAAATTATGGTGAATGCGTGGTTTTTTACTGTAATTTTGCAAATCCCAAAATTACAAAAATCACAGTTTTATATTTTAAGAGTAGCCCAATCAAGCTGAATGAACGAAAGAATCATTTCCATCGAATCTTATAGCCCGCTCGAAATATATGGTCCTAACGACCAGTATCTAAACCTAATAAGAGATCGTTTTCCTCAATTGAAAATTATAGCCAGAGGCGATGTAATCAAGATTATTGGAGAGAAATCGCAAATTGATCTTTTCGATCGACTTTTTGGACTCTTATTGGTACATTACGATGAATTTGGCAAAATCACCGAAAATGATCTTTTCGAGATTTTTAGCAACGAAGGAGAAGAAGAGTTTAATCAGGTTAGGCCGATAGAAGGGAATGATATTTTGGTTTATGGAAATCATGGGTTACAGGTAAGGGCGCGTACTATCAATCAGCGATTGCTGGTCGAAAGCAGCCAGAAGAACGACATGGTATTTGCCATTGGGCCGGCAGGCACGGGAAAAACCTATACTGCGGTTGCACTTGCCGTTAAAGCTTTAAAAAATAGGGAAGTAAAGCGAATCGTTCTGACACGTCCTGCCGTCGAAGCTGGTGAAAATCTTGGCTTCCTCCCCGGTGATTTAAAAGATAAACTCGATCCTTATCTTCAGCCACTTTACGATGCACTGCGCGATATGCTCCCCACGCAGAAATTGCTCACCTATCTCGAAGATGGAACCATCGAAGTTGCCCCCCTGGCCTTTATGAGAGGGCGTACCCTCGACCATGCCTTTGCTATCCTCGATGAAGCACAAAATGCCACTCTTAACCAATTGAAAATGTTCCTCACGCGTATGGGACGCAGTGCCAAATTTATCATTACTGGCGATATCACTCAGATCGACCTTCCTCCATCCCAAAAATCGGGCCTTGTTCATGCCACTCAAATCCTCAAAGGCATTCAGGGAATTGACTTCGTCTTTCTTGACCAACGCGATATTATCCGACACCGTCTGGTAAAAGATGTTATAGAAGCTTACGGCCGTGATAACCCTCAACATTAAAAAAACAATAAAAACGAAACCCCACTTTAATTCATCATTATACTTTTTTTAAAAAATATGTATAACGCAGTTCTTGAAACGAATTACCACTTCCCCGGACAAACAAAAATATATTATGGCAAGGTGCGCGATGTCTATTTTGTGGATGATCTACTGGTGATGATAGCAACCGATAGGATTTCGGCCTTCGACGTTGTTTTGCCAAGAGCCATACCTTACAAGGGAAAGGTTTTGAACCAAATCGCCGCCTACTTTCTGGATGCCACGTCCGACATCGTTCCCAATTGGAAGATTGCCACCCCCGATCCCATGGTTACTACAGGTTACTTATGCAAACCGTATCCTGTAGAAATGATCATCCGGGCTTATTTGACAGGAAGTTCATGGAGAGCTTATCTAAAAGGAGCCCGACAAATTTGCGGAGTTCCTCTGCCCGAAGGCATGAAAGAACATCAACCATTTCCACAGCCTATCATAACTCCCACTACTAAAGCCACTGAAGGACACGATATGGACATCACTCGCAATGAAATCATCCAAAATGGATTAATTCCCGAAGAAGATTATCTACAGATAGAAGAATATACTCGCCGCCTTTTCGAACGAGGTTCGATAATGGCTGCACAAAAAGGACTTATTCTGGTGGATACAAAGTATGAGTTTGGCAATAGGGATGGCAAAATCTACTTGATCGATGAGGTTCATACTCCCGATTCATCGCGATATTTTTATGCCGAAGGTTACCAAGAACGTTTCGCTAAAGGTCTTCCACAGTTGCAGCTTTCGAAAGAATTCGTAAGAGAATGGCTTATGGAAAGAGGGTTCATGGGTCAGATCGGACAGCGAGTTCCTGATATGGATGACGATTTTGTAAATAGCGTGTCGGAAAGGTATATCGAACTTTATGAAAAAATTACAGGAGAAAAATTTGTCAGGACTTCTCTCGATAATATAGAAGAAAGAATAGAAAAGAATGTTCTTCAATTTCTCACCGAGTACAAAGGGATAAATTCATTAAAATAGATTCGAATTTTCTTTTGGGGAATTTCGAAGGTTTATCATGAAAAGTTCTGAACATATCGGGCTCTAAGAGTTTTTCAGTAAAAGTCTATATCCTGTTCCGTGGATATTTTCTATCTCTACATTGGGGTCTTTGCTCAGATACTTGCGTAATTTGGTAATAAACACATCCATGCTTCGAGTTGTGAAATAATTGTCATCTCCCCAAATTGTTTTCAATGCAAGTTCACGAGGAACGATATCGTTCATATTCATACATAGCATTTTGAGGAGTTCAGCTTCCTTTGGACTGATCTTGCGGCTTTCGTCATTATGGGTAATGATTCGCAGAAATGCATCAAATTTATATTCGCCGATCTGGAATTCTCGCTGTTCTTCCTTTTGAGAAACTTGACCGTGCCTTTTCAGAATGGCTCTGATCTTATAAAGTAAAACATCGCTATCGAAGGGTTTTGTAATATAATCGTCGGCGCCCAGTTTAAACCCTTCTAAAACATCATTTTTAAGTGTTTTTGCTGTAAGAAAGATGAGGGGGATGTCGGGGCGAAAATGTTTGATTTCCTTTGCGATGCTAAAACCGTCAATATTGGGTAGCATCACGTCGAGAATACAAATGTCGAATTTCCCTTGATAAAAAGCTGTCATGGCATCCTTGCCATCGTTCACCCATATTACTTCGTAATCATTGAGCTCGAGGTATGATTTAAGGATAGCTCCAAAGTTAAGGTCGTCTTCAACCAGAAATATTTTAATCGATTGTTGATTCATCGTCATTGTTTATTTGAGGCAGTTCGATAATAAATTCGCTACCGTTTCCAGGTTCACTTTGTATATGTATGTTTCCACCGGAGGCCATTATGATGGCTTTTACATAACTCAAACCCAATCCAAATCCTTTGACGTTATGAATGTTTCCAGTAGATTTTCGATAAAATTTTTCGAAGGCACGATTTCGGGTTTCTCTATCCATACCCATTCCATGATCTTTAACCGAAATGAATAAAGAATGATGGCCATTCCATGTATTTACCTCTATTTGAGGAGATTGTGGAGAATATTTGTTGGCATTATCCAAAAGGTTGAATAATACATTCAGGAAATGAACTTCATCAACTTCGACGATCGGATTTGTAGCCTGCAAATCGGTATGGATCTCACCTCCTCGTTTGTGAATCTGGATGGAGATATTTTGAACAGCCTGAGCCATCAAGTCGTGTGCATCCATAGGTTGCAGATGAAGTGAAAAGTCTTTTTTCTCCAGGAGTGCCATTTGCAGCATGCTTTCAACCTGTGTGTTCATTCTTTTGCTTTCTTCCTTAATTACGCGGGTGAAATAATGAATCTTTTCGGGATCATTGATAATACGTGCGTTAACGAGGCTATCTGCGGCCAGAGAAATCGTAGCAATTGGAGTTTTAAATTCATGCGTCATATTATTAATAAAATCTGATTTAACATCGGAAATTTTTTTCTGACGCAGAATCACCAGAATACTTATGATAAAGGTAATAACTATTATCAGGGTAAAAAGCGCCGATCCTGTGATAATCCAAAGCATAGAACGCAGCAAATGGGTGCTGCGATCGGGAAAATACAAAGCGATATGATCGGCCGATTGGAAAAAACGATCAGTAAAGAGATTAGCCTCATAGACTTTAGTGCTGGATAAAGGGTTGAAGCGAGGGCTTCGGACGAGGGTATCCCTTTCCTCATCAAAGATGGCATATTCAAAAGGTAGATCGATATTGTGTTTTTTCAATTCTTGTTTCAAAATTTCATGCGAAGCTGGCACATCAAGCCGTTCACGAGCAGGCATTTCGAGTTGTTTTATTTCGAAAATCAGACGATCAAGCGCATCGCTAAGTAGAGTGGTTTGCGATTGAAGATCTTCGACTTGCTTCTGAAATGCGGGATTTGGATTAAGCTTCTGAGGCCGTGGTTTGGGACGATCGGAAATTATTCTCCCTTGATAACGCATAAATACTGAATCGAATTTATCCATCATCTGTCTTTGTTCTCTAAAAAATCTTTCCTGACGTCTGATGATCGCATTATAATATTCATCTGCAGAGAGATTGGCGAAAGGTAGCATACGTTCGAAACGGGGATCGAATAAAACCGACATATCCATCGAAGTTAATGTATCCAATTGGTTCTCAGTTTCAACAATTATTTCACCTCTGGCATTTTGCTGCACCACCCATTGACGATGTTTTAGGTTAACCCTTCGACGAGGAGGAAGACTATCGGGCAGAATTGAATTCATGTTTGTACTGGTTTTATTGATCGTGGCCGTACGATTTTTCGGATGAGTTGAGGCAAGGATCGTATCGGTTAAAGCTTGCATTCTGAGTCTGTTCGAAACAAAAAACATGGTCTGATCGCGTTCGAGCCGCCGTGCAGTTTCGGCAACGGCTGCCATTACATCTCTATCGAACTCGTTCTCACGCATTTGCAGCATATTCTTGAACCATACAAACTGCAGTATCACCAAGCTTACCAGCGAAATGCCACTCAATATAATAACAACCCGTATAACTGATTTATTCATAATGCAAAATTAAATTGATTTGCCCGCCTATTTGGCTATTTAACTTTTCTTTAACAAACTTTAACGGCATATTAACATAATGATTATGAACAGCTTGGTAATTTTGTTCGTTCAATAATTAAAACAAAAATATCATGAAATCTTTAGTTCGTATTTTAAATTGCCTGATGATTCCTTTCGTATTAAGCTTAATTTTAGGCTTTAGTTCGCTGGCATTTGGACAGAATCAGCCACCATTTTCTCCACCATCTAAAAATCAGAATCCTTCACCCGAATTTCAGTCATTGCCAGATAAGGCAAACTGGGAAGAAATCATGAACGAATTGGAGAATTTGTACATGCTTTTCCCAGCCGAAGAATGGAATGATGAACCGATGGAAGAATATCTTTCTGATTTCAGGGATTTTATGCAAAGAGAAGCTCCCCCTATCCCTGAAAATCTCATGGAAGTTAAGCGACATCTCGAAATGGCAATGCGTCAATTAGACGAAGCCATTCGTCAAATGCCTGAATTCCCTCGTCCTGACCTTAAGGGTTGGAAGTTTAGAGAACATCATTTGTCTGATTTTCATTCTTATGGTTTTCACCACTTGCCCCAAGGATGTCCTTACGGAACTTTTAGAGATGATTCCTTAGTTATGGATACTGCCGGAAAATCAATTAAAATTATTAGAAAGATGATTGTAGGACGCGATACCCTGACCAAGGAAATCGAATGTATTCGCATGTCTACTCCTAATGGTCGAGTAGATACTCTTATTATTTTCAAGGATGGTAGAAAGACAATTGATAGTATTGTGTGGAATCGCTCCCGGCAAAGAGCCGATTTACGTTCCTTCCGCCAAACTCCGCAAAGCTGGAGATATTCAGAAAGGAAACCGAAATCCAGAACCCTGTATATGGTTGATTTGAACTCCGATGATCTGAACAAACTCTCCCATTCGGCGTTGAAACCCTCCCAGGTCAAAGAACCCTTAGACCTCGACAAACTCAGCGTAAATAAATCGGTTCGCGGTAAAATACGTCTCCGCTTTACCACAGAGCAATCAGGAGATATAGAAGTATCGGTTTTCGACGAACAAGGCAGCATACTTCATCATGAAATCTTGAAAAAATTCTCAGGAAATTATGATCGAATCATCACACTTCTTCCGCAACCGGTTTATTATTTGAAGATTCAGCAAGGGAAAAAAGTGCTGCAAAAAAAGATTACAGAATAATTTCAATACTTTGGAAGCATAAAATATCTTCGCCATATCATTTGACGCAAAGCTTCGATCGAAAAATCTTTGTTTTGAATTCTTAATTAACCTTATCGCCTTGATTTGTTCCCAACCCTTCATAGTGCGGTTAAAAAACAAGCAATAAGGTTAAATATTTTGAGTCGGATCATTGTAAAATTTTTCCTAATATTTATAACTAATTGATAAACAACCATCAAAATATGATATTTACTTGCATTTGATAAATAAGTATATCATTTGTAATTGGGAGATATTATTAGAATTGAGAAATATTTTTTCTATAAGTTTATATCTACAACATGAGATAAAATATTAAATTTCAATTCTTTGCATGATAAATTGGTCATAAGTCATTCAAAAAAGGAATTTATCTTGTAAATTCAAGTAATTAATGCAATTTTTTCAGGGGAAATAAAAGATAAAGAGAAATTATTTTTCAAGGCAAAGGAGAAAAAAGATTTCCCCTTTGCCTTGATGGAATAAATGCTTTTCTTTGGTCTCTTCCCCTTAAAAAGTTACAAAGATGAAACATTTAACCGTAGAACAAAGATACGAAATCTGGGCAATGATACTACAAGAATGGAAACAAAAAGACATAGCGTTGGCTATCGGGAAAGACAAATCGGTTGTATCACGTGAGCTCAAGCTTAATTGCGATAATCGAAACAGGGAATACAGAGCAGATTTAGCACAACGAAAATACGAAAGAAGGCAGAAGAATAAATGCAAAAATTTACGTTTTACAGAAGAAGTCAAACAATATGTAGATGGGTATCTTGTAAAAGATTTCAGTCCTGAACAAATAGCAGGAAGAATTGCATTGGAAGGCAGGGAATGTGTCAGTCATGAACGAATTTATCAATATGTATAGAAGAATAAAAAAGAAGGTGGTGATCTTTATACTCACCTTAGGCATAAGGGACGCAGATATCGAAAACGTGGAAACGCCAAAGACAGCAGAGGAATTATTAAAGAGAGGGTCGACATAAGTCAAAGGCCAGAGATGGTCGAAAGAAAAGAAAGATTGGGCGACTTGGAAATCAATACGATGATAGGTCAAAATCACAAGGGAGCGTTGTTGACGATCAACGACAGAGTAATTAGTTATGTCGCAATTGAAAAGCTCAATAGCAAGGATGCCAAAGAGCTTGCTCAAAATGTCATAGAACGATTGTCTCCCAGTAAGGGAAAGATTCATACGATCACCGCCGATAACGGAAAAGAGTTTGTCGAGCATAAAATGATTAGCTCAGAATTGGAAGTGGATTTCTTTTTTGCTAAACCCTATCATTCATGGGAAGGAGGGGCTAATGAAAATACAGACGGACTTATTCGTCAGTATTTTTTTAAAAACCTCTTTTGAAAACCTCTCTGATCAAAATACAAAGCGGGTAGAAGATATTTTGAATAACACATCAAGAAAAAAATTGAATTTCTTAACACTAAATGAATTTTTATTACGAAATTTGTATAACTAAAAAGTTGCATTTGTGACTTGAATTCAGCTTCTTGAACCACCACATAACGAATAAAACGACCAGCAGGTAGATAATATGAACATGGAAACCATCCATAACGATTTGAGCCAGGTGAATTTGGCCGAGACTCTGGCTCCACAGGAACAACTAAAACCAGCAGCTCGAACCATAAAACGTTTTAGCATTGGTATTCCTCGTGAAATAAGTCCCGACGAAAATCGAATTGCCCTTGTACCTTCAGCCGTTCAGGAACTCGTACAAAATGGGCATACGGTTTATCTGGAAAGAGGAGCAGGCAATAATGCAAAATTTACTGATGTGGAATTTTCAGAAGCAGGTGCTAAAATTTGCGAAACCACCGAGGAAGTTTATCAGGCTGAGATCATCGTCAAGGTGGCTCCTCCCAAAAACCAGGAAATAGAATTTCTCAAGCCCCGTCAGGTATTGTTTTCTTCTGTACAAACCTTTATCCAGCAAAAGAATTATTTTATTTCGCTGTTGCAGAAAAAAATTACTGCCTTCGGGTTCGAATATGTGAAGGATGATTCCAATGCCTTTCCGGTTATGCGTTCGATGAGCGAAATAGCTGGGACGACCTCTGTGCTGATTGCTGCGGAGTATCTTAGCCATCCGGTTTTTGGTAAAGGTTCTATGTTGGGAGGTTTTCCAGGGATCAATCCTTCCGAAGTCATTATCCTGGGCGGTGGCACCGTAGCCGAATATGCTGCACGCACGGCTTTGGGCATGGGTGCACTGGTAAAAATCTTCGATGATAAGATTTATAAACTGCGAAATATTCAATATCAACTGGGGTCGAGAATTTTTACTTCTATTATTCAACCCAAAGTTCTTTTAAAAAGCCTTCAAACAGCAGATGTAGTCATTGCTGCCTTGTACAGCCGTGAAGGGAGAACTCCTGTTATCATTACCGAAGAAATGGTAAATCAAATGAAAAAGGGTTCTGTTATTGTTGATGTTAGCATAGACCAGGGAGGTTGTGTGGAAACTTCCCGGCCTACTTCGCATTCACATCCCATATATCAGGTCAATGGTGTAACCCATTACTGCGTACCCAATATTGCCTCGAAAGTGCCTCATACGGCTTCTTATGCAATAAGCAATGTGTTTTCTCCTCTCATTCTGAAGATTGGTTACACAGGTGGCATCGAAAAGTATTTAACAAGAGATCCAGGTTTACGACAAGGAGTTTATATTTTCAATGGCATTTTAACCAACAAAACCATTGGCGAATATTTTACACTTCCTTTTAAGAATATCGAATTATTAATGGCTGCATTTCGTTAATCCAAATTACTTACTTGCTTAGATTTTTCAAGATGTAAGTGAACTACATCTTGCTATTTAGGAAAGTTTTCTATAAGAAAATTTGGCCAGTATACTTTTTATCAAACCACAATCATTCAATTAAAGTATTATGGATCATTGTGATATCTTTTATAAAAAATTTTCGTTTTTCGTAAAAGATGAAGATATAAGTTGTATTTTTGCGCCTCATTTAAAAATCTGAATTAGCTAAATTGAATCATTTTGTCTAATTTAATTCACTTACTTTAAAGATGAAAAACAGATATATTGATCTTATCGAGCAAACTTTTGAGTTCCCTAAAGAAGAGTTCAATGTGATAGATAATGAACTTTACTGGAATAACATTCCATTAATGGATATCATTAAACAGTATGGAACACCTGTAAGATTAACTTATCTTCCACGAATTTCGGAACAGATCCAGAAAGCCAGAATCAATTTCAATGTGGCTATGGCTAAAACTGAATACAATGGTGAATATAATTATTGCTATTGTACAAAGAGTTCTTATTTCTCCTTTATTCTGGAAGAAGTTCTGGAAAATGATGTTCATATCGAAACATCATCGGCTTTTGATATCAATATTATCGAAGAATTATATGATACTGGTCATTTAAAGAAGTCGAATTACATAATCTGCAATGGATTCAAACGACCACAATATATCGAAAACATCGTAAATCTCATCCACGAAGGTTTCGAGAATACTATTCCTGTTCTGGATAATAAGTTCGAGCTTGATAAGTATATCGAAGCAGGATTGAAACGAAAAACGAAGATTGGGATTCGAATTGCTACGGAAGAAGAGCCGCAGTTTCAGTTTTACACCTCTCGCTTAGGGATACGCTATAATCAAATTATTCCGTATTATCAGGAGAAAATCCAGAACAATCCTTTGTTTGAATTGAAGATGCTGCATTTTTTCATCAACACTGGAATCAAGGATACGGCTCATTATTGGAATGAGCTTTTGAAAGCCGTGAATTTGTACTGCGAATTAAAAAAGATTTGTCCTGAATTGAATGCCTTGAATATTGGTGGAGGTTTTCCTATTAAAAATTCGTTGGAGTTTAATTACGATTATGAATACATGGCTGAAGAAATTATTTCTCAGATAAAGAATACCTGTATGCAGCATGGAGTGCCAGAGCCGGATATATTCAGCGAGTTTGGAACTTATACCGTAGGGGAAAGCGGAGCCATATTGTTTTCTATTGTCAATCAAAAGCAACAAAACGATCGCGAACTCTGGAATATGATAGATGGTTCTTTTATGACGACTTTGCCCGATACCTGGGCGATCAGTCAGCGTTACATTCTTTTGGCAGTCAATAATTGGGACGTTGAATATCAAAGGGTTCATCTGGGCGGGCTTACCTGCGATAGCCAAGATTTTTATAATGCCGAAGCCCATTCGAACGCTGTCTTTTTGCCAAAATTTAATGATAAAGAACAATACATTGGATTTTTCAACATAGGAGCTTATCAAGAATCACTCTCCGGTTATGGTGGACTTCAACATTGCCTCCTTCCTGCTCCCAAACACGTGATCATCGACCTCGACGAGAATGGCGAATACTACACAAAATTATTCGCAAAAGAACAAAGCTATAAATCAATGTTAAAAATACTTGGATTTTAATACTTTAGATCGCATTGTTTTAACTTTTAACTTTGCAGGATCTTTTTCTCTCAGTCAATCCTCGGAAATTTCCTTTATATTCTATTAATTGCAAAACAAAATGGACAAGAAAAATTTTTTAAAGGATGTCATTCAACATGTTGACATTACTGCTTTCGATGGCCGACCCATCATTGATGCCATGCGTGGAATGTCGTTCTCTTCCCGCGATACAGCACAGGCTGCTGATATTTTTAACCTCATGCTAAGCGATGAAGATTGTTCCATTATTCTCACCCTTGCGGGGAGTACCAGTGCGGGAGGTTGCATGCAGGTATATGCCGATATGATTGAATATAATATGGTTGATGCTGTAGTTGCTACTGGTGCAAGCATAGTTGACATGGATTTTTTCGAAGCGCTTGGCTTCAAGCATTATAAAGGTTCTCCTTATGTCGACGACAAGGAACTCCGCAATCATTATATCGATCGGATTTATGATACTTTTATCGATGAAGATGAATTACAAGCATGCGATGATACCATACAACAAATAGCCGACAACCTCGAACCAAGGCCTTATTCTTCGAGAGAATTTATTTATGAAATGGGCAGGTATTTAACCCAGAAAGCCAAAAAACCTGGTTCATTGGTTCAAATAGCTTGCGAAAACAATGTCCCCATATTTTGCCCTGCTTTTAGCGATAGCAGTGCGGGTTTTGGTTTGGTAAAACATCAATGGAATCGTCCCGATAGGCATGTTTCCATCGACTCTGTAAAGGATTTTTTAGAACTGACCCAAATCAAGATCAAAGCCGACCAAACAGGCCTATTTATGATTGGAGGTGGAACGCCCAAAAATTTTGCCCAAGATACAGTAGTGTGTGGCGAAGTTTTAGGATTCAATCTACCCATGCACAAGTATGCTGTCCAGATTACTGTTGCTGACGTTAGAGATGGCGCTTGTTCGAGTTCGACTCTCAAGGAAGCTGCTTCGTGGGGAAAAGTAGATACGGTTTACGAACAGATGGTGTATGCCGAAGCAACAACCGTTGTGCCTCTTATAGTTAATTATGCCTACCTGACAGGGTACTGGAAAAACCGAAAAAGATATGAATGGGTCAAAATTTTCGATGGAAAATAATAACCCATCATCTTTTATAAAGTTAGACCTTCTTATTGCCAAACTTTTCCCACGACACCTTTGATGGATCATAAAATCCTCTTGCAGGAGGTTTTTCATTAGCATAGCCAATACAAACCATAGCAAAAGGGTGAATATGCTCTGGAAGTTGAAATAAATGGGATAAATATTCCATTCTTTCTTGTCTTGGATAAACGCCCAACCAAACACTTCCCAAATTGCGCGCCGTGGCTTCGAGTAGAATATTTTCGGTAGCAGCCGAACAATCCACAGGCCAATAGTTCTTGTGCGTTTCGTGAAGTGAATCGCCACATACAAGAATAACTACGGGAGCCTTAGCAGCATGAAATGAATAGGGCCCGGTTTTCGACATTATTTCACGCATGGCTTCATTTCTTACTACAATGAACTCCCATGGTCGCTGGTTGCCTGCCGATGGTGCATACATTGCGGCTTCTAACATCCCTTCTATATCTTCATTCTTCACTTCGTCGGGAATATACCGTCGAATGGAACGGCGACTTCTAATAATATCCATTTTGAATTCCCTTTCTTTTTTGCAAATTTATTGCATTCAATCTGCTGTTGTCTTATCCTAAGTAATATATTGGAGCATGTTTCTCGCTCAATGGCTCTATAATTGGTGCCATTCAAGAATTTAATCGCCTCAACCAATCGCTATTGGAACCTCTATTTCTCTTCGAATATCCTCTCCTTATGCACCGAACGTCTATATCGAACTCAGATTATGCGAATGGTAAAAAAATTGAAGCTATCACAATTGACGCATCAACGAATGAAACCTTATAATTTTCAGCAAGAGCTATTTTTATTACGTAATATCCTATTGGCCAATTTGTTTGTTCAATATAAAGATTGACGGCAATTAAAAAAGCTGTACATTTGCACTCAAATTATAATTTAATTAAAACCAATGATTTATGGCAACAACTGCAGATTTCAGGAATGGACTCTGTATCGAGTTTAATGGAGAACCTTATACGATTGTTGAGTTTCAGCACGTAAAACCTGGCAAGGGCGGAGCTTTTGTTCGAACAAAACTGAAAAATTTGCGCACTGGAAGGGTGATTCCCAATACTTTTACGGCTGGTGTAAAAATCGACATTCTCAGGATTGAACGACGCGAATATCAATTTCTTTATGCCGATGGAGAAGATTATTATTTTATGCATAATGAGGATTTCGAGCAGATTTCATTACCAAAAGATTTAATAGATGCTCCTCAATTTTTGAAGGAAGGAATGATATGCGAAATTCTGTTTTTAGCCGATAACGAGCAGCCTATTTCGTGCGAGCTTCCTACGCATGTTGAGCTGGAGGTAACTTACACTGAACCGGGAGAAAGAGGAAATACAGCTACTAACGCCTTAAAACCGGCTACCGTGGAAACCGGTGCTATCGTTAAAGTTCCTCTTTTTATCAATACGGGTGAAATTATCCGTATTGATACTCGGATAGGAGATTATGTGGAAAGAGTAAAAGACTGATTTTGAATTCCTCCTATTTTATTACCTTATACCTCCTTTAAATTCATGGATTTTCCACAACTTATTCCACTTCACATGTTGGCCAATTTATTGAATGCTAAATTGGAAGGCGATCCCCAAACTTTAGTTAAGGGATTAAATGAAATCCACAAGGCAGAACCCGGCGACCTCACCTTTGTCGATCACTCCAAGTACTATCAGAAGGCATTCAATAGCCAGGCCAGTGTTATTCTTATCGATCAAAAAGTCGAATGCCCTGCCGGCAAGGCTCTGTTGATTCATCCCGATCCTTTCGAGGCTTATATTTCACTGGTAAGGCGTTTCCATCCCTTTCAACCCTCCTCTTCTATGATTTCACCTTCGGCTATAATTGGTGAAGGAACTATCGTTCAACCCGGAGTTTTTATTGGGAATAATGTTGTAATCGGAAAAAATTGTATAATTCATGCTAATGTGAGCATTTACGACCATACCATCATTGGCGACCGGGTTATCATTCACTCCGGTAGCGTATTGGGCGCTGATGCGTATTATTTCCAGAATCACGAAGGAAGTTACCGCAAATTGGAATCATGCGGAAAAGTAGTCGTGGGCAATGATGTCGAAATAGGTGCTTTATGTGCCATAGATAAAGGAGTATCGGCCGAAACCTATATTGGCGACGGAACAAAAATGGATAACCATGTACAAATTGGGCATGATACACGCATTGGGAAAAATTGTCTGATTGGTGCCCATTCAGCCATTGCTGGCGTTACAACCCTCGAAGATAATGTGGTTCTTTGGGCCAGAGTATCGCTAAATAAAGACTTGGTCATTGGGAAAGGAGCTGTTCTATTAGCCACCAGCAGTGTTTCGAAATCACTCGAAGGAGGAAAGACTTATTTTGGTGCGCCTGCTATAGAAGCTCGCACAAAATGGAAAGAACTTGCTGCCTTGAAACAATTGCCCGATTTACTTCAAAAATTACATTCCTTGCTAAAAGATTAAAATTTGACATGCTTTTGTCAAATTGAGGTATATTAATTACTGTATATACTATTTTATTTTTCTCTTATAAATTTGAGATGCATCGCTATTTATTAGCTATACGTCTATAGCTTGTTAGAGATGATAGTAAGTGATACTTTCTCTCTTTGATTAATGCTGATTTTCTGCGATATCTGCGAGGGCTTTTTTCTGCGATATCTGCGAGAACATTTTTATTTTTCTCTCTGATCCACCCTCTTTTAACAACTAAAAACTACAAAATTCCAAATTCCAAATTACAAACAAACTCAAACGAACAACTGACAACGAACAACTAACAACAGACAATCAACAACTTACCAAATTACAAATTTCATTCTCTGTCACACCGTCTCCTCGTCTCCCAATCTCACTTCCTCCCTTTCTCCATTCTCCGTTCTCCCTTCTTCCGTTTTTCGTTTTAAACTTTATGAACTTTTAACTTTTTACTTTTAACTTACTAATCACCATCCACTAATTACCACGTCTCCCAGTCTCCTCGTTTCCAAATCCCTAAGTCCCATTCTCATTCCACAACGCCCATCTCCTAAAATCAGCTCAAAAGCGGTCAATGTTATTTAGGCATTGACACATTTCCTTATGCCGACTTATTGGCTAAGGTGGTCGAAACAGAAACCATCTAAATAGGTTTTTATATCTTTCTTGGATTTTTTATTAAATATGTTATCTCTGCTACTTCAAGAGAGATGGTTTTTGTTTTTTAGAAGCGAGATGCTATGATTTGTTAAATTTTCTCTATAAATCTCATAATTCTTTTTTTAAAAGTGGCTTATAATGAGCAATTATAAATATATTATGAATCACTATTAACCGACAAAATTCAAAAAGTTCCTAAACATTTTTTTATATACCACTTATTCAGTTAGTTATACATTAGCTTTTCCTTCTTTAAAAAACCTACCCCTTATCAAAATAAGGACAATTGTACGCTTGTCGGACTCTTATTCCGGCTTGAAATACGTTTAGCATATGCCCGCCTGCCCTCAGTTACAACCCACATCAAGTCCAAATGGCTGATTAGGTGTATCCGCACTAATGCAGCGGTAGTAGAGAACGCTTTCTTGCTTTTAGATAAAACACTTATCACCATTCTTCTTTTGAAAACGCTTTTTCAAACAAAACTTCCTGTAACTGTATCTTGGCATTGTCTTTCAAACGACATACAAAATTTACTCCTTCTTCAGTCCAAGTAGCAAATTGAAGGTAGTAATTGTAGGCCTTGTCGAAAACCAACATGCTGTCATTAGAAGGATGCAAATGCGCCAAAAACTTCTTGTCGTGCATTTTTGCTTCACTAATCC
>Ga0208197_1000631_pt1 | contig 42415 bp, 26 predicted proteins | sample AD_JPNNA4_MetaG_FD_184444 | JGI IMG/M metagenome (GOLD analysis project Ga0208197, IMG submission 184444) | Active sludge microbial communities of municipal wastewater-treating anaerobic digesters from Japan - AD_JPNNA4_MetaG (SPAdes) (version 2) | ecosystem: Engineered > Bioreactor > Anaerobic...
AAAACTTGTAGCCATCCATCCGCGGCATAGAAATATCGGCGATGATCAGATCAGGTGTACAACGCTCCATCATCTCCAGCCCTTCGACACCATCGCTGGCCGTGATGACGGTGTAGCCCTCCATTTCCAGCACATCGCGGATCGCCATCAACAACAAGTCCTGGTCTTCCACAACTAGAATCTGTTTTTTCTGCATGGGTTTTTCCCCCTTGAGAATGAATGGAACACAGAATGCCTCATTCAAGGTCCAGCAGGGGCATCCAAACCGTGAAGGTGGAGCCTACGTCTACCTCACTCTCAACGGTCACAGTGCCTCCATGTAATTCTACGATTTCCTTGACAATTGCAAGTCCCAGGCCGCTGCCCTGAATATGCAACGCTTGCGGTTTGTCGCCGCGGAAGAAACGCTCAAAGATATGCGTCAGTTCATGCGCCGGAATCCCCATGCCGGTATCCTTGACCGTCACCGTGCCCCAGTGCCGATTATCCTTTATACGCTGTTCTGTAGAAACTGCAACCTCCCCTCCTTTTAACGTATAATTTAGCGCATTTTCAATGAGGTTGTTGATCACTTGGACAAACCTGTCCTGATCCACAGAGACTATGATTGAACCGTCACTGTTGTGATAATGCAGCGACAGGCCACGCGATTCGGCCAGCACTTTGTGGGCCATCACAGACATCTCGGTCAGCGCGTTCAGATCCACAAGCTGCCGATTCAATTCTAGTTGCCCAGCCTCGATCTGTGAAATCTGCAAGATGTCTTCAACGAGTTTCGAGAGGCGTTCAGCTTCGTGATCCAGAGCCTCAAAATAACGCTGACGGTTCCCCGGTGGAGTGCGTTGTAACAGGGAGGAATACAGGCGGATGGAGGTGATCGGCGTGCGCAACTCGTGGGAGACATTAGAAACGAACTGCGATTTCATGCGGTCCAGGGCTTTGAGATAGCTCACGTCGTGGGCAGCAATGACGGCCACCGGCCCCTCGTTTCCCTTTCCAAAGATCGCCGCGGCGCGTAGTTCCAGATCGAGACCGGTCAGCTCGATGACGGCATCGGGATGGGAATCCGCCCGCCGCGCCAGATCGCGGATCAGCGCGCGTAGCCGTTCCACATCCTGCGGCGGCAGGGAATGATAGAGCCACATCTTGGCGACCCGATTCGCGTCCACAATAACACCATCGCTGTCGGTGACGATGATGCCGTCCGAGGTACCGCTGAGGATGGCTTCAAGCCAGGCGTTCTTGGCTTCCAGCTCAATGGTGCGCTCGTAGACCCGGCGTTCCAGTTGTTCGGCGTAACGTCGGGTTTGTTGAAACAGCCGGGCATTCTGGAGCGCGATGGAGGCATGATTGGCAAAGGCCAGCAATCTCTCCGCGTCCTGCTCGTTAAACTGCCCAACGTTCACGCCCGCGACGTTGATAAAGCCTTCGGTCTTCCCGGCAATGCGAATCGGCGCGCCCACATACGCATTGAGCTTTTCCTGGCCTGTGGTCTGTACCCAGTGAGGATCGCTTTTGATGTCGGTAATGACCACGGGACGTCCCTCTTCGATCATCCGCAGCAGGCTGGGGTACTTCGCAAGGGGAATGTTCTCACGCGATGACGGCATGGCAATCCCCAGTTCTTCGTAGCCCCGCCAACGAATCATCCGCCCTGTCTCCCCCTCAACCAAAATAATGTTGAAGGTGTCACCGTGCACGACACGGGCGACCTGATCCAGAATGGTATCTAATACCTGCTCGAAATCCAGAACACTGCTGATGGCCGCCGCTGCCGCCGCCAGGGCCTCGGCCAGTTCCCGCTGTCCGCGTTGTGCTTCGTAGAGCCGCGCATTTTCGATCGCCACGGCGGCCTGCTGGGCAAACGCCCGCACCACGCGGATATCCTCATCCGTATACGTCCGCACGCCCCGGTTGTCAATGGTCAACGCGCCGATAACCTTATCGCGCACCCACAGCGGCACGCCCAGACTGGAGCGCATGTAAAATGACCTATTAAAAGGAATCCACCCCATGGCGTCTTGTTGGGCGTCTTTGATGACAACCACTTCCCCCGCAGCTAAACGGCGGTTGTAGGGATGGTCTTTCAGCGAATAGCACATCCCTACCGGCGCATGCGGCGCATTGCGCGTGGCAATCACGCACATAGCGTCGTGCTCGAGGATTTGGATGCTGCCACTGTCATAGGGGAAAATGCTTTCCAGTTGGTCCATGATCAACGTGAGCACTTCCTGCAAGTCCAGCGTGTTGACGACCAGCGCCGTCGCCTGCAATCGCTCCGCCACCTCGCGCTGATGCTGCTCGGCGCGGAACAGACGATCATTCTCCAGGGCGATGGCGATCATGTCGGCGATCTGCTGCAAAGTGGGGATTTGCGTCGGTTTGAGGATCTGGTGGCTCCCCAAGTACAGCAAGCCCGTCAGGTCGGTGCCGACGATGAGCGGCACGATGACCCGCGAACGAGCGCCGAGGGTAAGCAATTCTTGCAGTAATGGCTCGTCGGACGGCACGCCGAGATCCGTCGTGATGTGTGGCTGACCGTCCATGAGGTGGGTGCGGATGTCCGATGGCAGGGTCAAGACACTGCCGGCCGGCAAAGTCGGAACGGTGGATTCCAGGGCCGTAAAGATCCGGCGTGATTCGTCATAGAGCGCCAGGATCACATACTCGCATGCGGCCAGATTCGACAGGCCGCGGACCAACATCGGGAAAACGCGCTGCACATCCAGCGTATTCAGGGCGCGCGCTATTTCGCTGACGCACTCCTGTTCACGCGCGCGCTGCTGTACCTTGCCGAACAAGCGCGCGTTGTAAATCGCAATGGCAATCGTCGCGGCGGTGGATTCCACCAGCCAGCAATATTCCGGGGTGAAGAAGGCCGGCCGTGTGCTGGCAAGCGTCATCACACCAAGCAGCTCATCACCACTAAACAAGGGGATGCTCAAAGCGGAGCGTATGCCGGCGGTACTCGGTGTGGCAATCCAACGGGGATCGGCGGATACATCGTCAACCACGGCCATCTGCCGTTGTTGAGCAACCCAGCCACTCAAGCCGCGCCCCACGCGAAATTCCCGCATCAACGCTTGCAGGTTTTCGGGATCATAACGCATCTGAGCCATCAACTGCATGTCACCGGTTTCCGAATCCACAAGGAAGAGTGAGCCATGCAGAGGTTCCAACACCGAGCCAATCTCTTCCAGAGCCAGGCGGCATACTTCTTGAATGTCGAGACTTCTCGACAGATGTTGTCCCAGACGGTACACCAGGCCCAACTGTTGCGCCTCGCGATTTAGGGAGTCGAGCAGTCTGAAGTTCTCAATGGCCGCTGCCGTTTGGTTGGCCATCGCCATAATAAGCGCAACATCATGGCCGCCGAATATCGGCTTGTCATCGGGACGGAGGGCCAGCAAGATGCCCTCCACTTTACCGCGATACTGCAACGGCGCAACAACGGCGGAACCGAGATAGTAGGCGAACCGTTGGCAGAACAGCCAGCTGGCGGAAACGGTGGTGACACATTCTTTGGTAAGCAGGGTGGCGGTCTCCGAGTGTTGATAGGAGTCTTTCACATAGCCCCACAGTTCGGCAAACGATAGACGCACCTCAGGATCGGCGTCTTCCCCACCCTGCACATAATGGTAGATTTCCGGCGGATCATCCTGAAAAGTCGCCAGGATCACCCACGGTGACTCCAATGCCTCGACGACGCTGGTCACCACAGTTTCCAGTAGATCGGGCAAGTTATCGAAGGTGATGAGTGAACGGGTCAACTGGTACAGGGTCTCGGCGCGTTTACGGGCAACGCGCTCCAACTCCAGCAGACGCGCGTTCGCCACGGCATTGGCCGACTGATGCGCCAAAGCCTGAATGAACTCAACCTCAGCATCGGTAAACTGCCAGGGCTGGCGGCGCGCAAGCATGATGCCGCCGATAACCTCGTTCTCTTCGACCATGGGCACGATCAACAACACCCGCAGACCTTCTTGTATCATCAGGCGTTGCAGAGCATCGTCTGAGGCGTTTTTCGTGTCGAAAACCTGAACAGGATGACGTTCCCACAATGCCTGACTGATGGCCCCCTCGTATAGAAAGGCGTCCCCACTTGCCATCAGGGTCTGGATGTAGGCTGGCGGCAGTCCATAGCTCGCCAGGACGATATCGCCATCTGGCCGCAGGGTGAACACACTGCTCATATCCGCATCTGAGAGTTCCACCGCATGTTGCGCGATCGAATCCAGAATCTGCTGTAGGCTGAGGCCGGCCGAAATTTTCTGGCTGACGCGGGTGATCGCAGCCAGTTCTTCGGCGCGATGACGAATATGCGCGTTGAGAAGCGCCTGTGCGACCAGGTCGGCGACTTGCCGTGCAAAGGCGATCTCGTCGGCCCGCCATTCCCGACATGGCCCGACATGTTCATGACACACGACGCCGACAATCTGCCCATGCAGGCGGATCGGCGCTTCCAGGGTGGAACTAACGCCCATCGGATCCCAATACACTTCGGTCAGCGAGGCCGTCCGAGGGTCTGTTCTGACATTAGGGACGGCCAGGACAAAACCTTCATGCATGGCTGCAAAATACGCCGGATACTGGCTGACCCGCAATCCTTCACTATGCGTTAACGCACCCGATGACAGACGATGGCCGGTCAAAAATTGGAGTTCGCTGCCATCGGGGGTGATTTTCCAGATGCTGACCAATTCGAGTTGAAGGGTAATCGCCGCTGTTTCGGCAATCAGGGACAGAGCTTCTTCCAGGCGGCCTTCGCTGACGGCGGGGTGCATGCTCAATCGAATGATCGCGCTTTGCTGTTGTTGCACACGCTCAAGAAGCCGAAGGCGCTCGGTTTCCACGGAGGAGAGGGACTGATACTCGCGCTGTTTTTCGGCGGTGATGTCGGTGACGAATCCTTCGCAGAACAACAGCGCGCCGGCCGGGGAGAATACGCCGGTACCTTGGTCGCGGACCCATCGCTGGGTTTGGTCAGCAGTGACAATACGGTATACACAGCAGTAGGATTGCCGGTTGTGAAATGCCGTGGTCATCTGGGCAATGACGCTTTGGTAGTCCTCCGGATGGATCCAGGCCATGAAAGCCGCTCCAGACCCGGCGAGCCAGGCGTCGGGAGGTTGGCCGGTCAATGGGCCGCAGCCGGCACTGATGAACTCCAAAGTCCATTGTCCCGTGGTCTCGTAACGCCAGCGATAGACCATGCCCGGCAGATGGTCAAGCACACTCATCAACAAGTGGTCGTTTCCGGCAAGCCCCCGCGCACCGGCAGCATTGATCGCCGGGTCAGCGTGCCCGGCAGATGAAATGTCGCGCCGTGTGCTGGTTTCCACGGTATCCTTCCCCACAATTCGCTTCAATCCAACAAAGCCTGTGCCTGATCGGGTGTTAGCGTTTCACGTCGGGCAATGCGGTCCTCCAGGTCTTTAGCCAGCTTCTTGTCGTTGATGACAATGGAGCCGACGATCCTACCATCATGAAGCACAATCTTTTTGTAAGTTCTAGCCTCCGCATCGAAGGCACGGATTTCGGTGTAGTCTTCGGTCTCCGGGTTGACCATGCCGACCGAGCTGACGTCAATCCCGACAACTTTGAGCGTCGTTGAAGGCACCACCACGTCGTAAGGGGTGGCTTCACCGGCCATGTTGACGGCGGCAGTCCGTCCCTGCGCCTGGGCAATGGGCGCGATGGCCCACGTATAGCCCTTGTAGACGGCCACATCCCCGGCGGCGTAAATGTCCGGGGCGCTGGTCGCCATGTGATCGTCCACCACGATGCCGCGATCCACGGTCAAGCCGGCCTCTTGGGCCAGGCGTGCGTTGCAGCGCACGCCCGCCGCCACCAGCACCAGGCCGGCGGGGAACTCACGCCCATCCTTAAGCCGCACGCCGGTCACGGCACGCTCGCCCAGAAAAGCCTCGGTTTGCGCGCCTACGACGACTTTGATCCCAAGCGATTCCACGAATTGCTGCAACAGGGTCGCACCTTCGACATCCAACTGACGGGGCAACAGGCGGGGGAAAAATTCCAGCACAGTAACGTTACCACAGAAGCCCAAAAGGCCGCGCGCCGCTTCAAGGCCCAACAGTCCACCGCCGAGTACGATGGTCTGTCCGCACGCTGAGGCGCGCCGCTCAAGCTCCAGGGTATCGGCCAGGGTGCGCCAGGTGAACACGCCGTTCTTGTCGCTTCCCGGCAAGGGAGGCACGAAGGGGATACTGCCCGTCGCCAGCAACAACCGATCATACGTCACCTGAGTCCCATCGGCCAACGTGATGGTGTGAGCGCCGGCGTCCACGCGCGTGACGCTGCATCCCAGGTAAACATCAATGCCGCGCCCTTTGTACCACGTCAGGTCGCGGCGCAATAATCGCTCCAGGGTAATACCGCCGGCGAGGAACTCCGTGAGTTGCGGGCGATAATAATAGGGGTACTCTTCATCCGAGTAAACTTCCACGCTACCGCTTTTGCGGTTGGCTAATTCCAGTGCGGCTGTGATGCCGGCTACGCCACCGCCCACGATGACAAAACGCATGGTCAACTCCTTTCAAACTGTATAGATGTACTTCCTATTCTACAGCAAAAACCACAAGAAATAAAACCACAATCCTTGCAGAAACGTTGCAATTTGGGGACAAACTTCACACTGCCCTGACAGGCTTCGCTGTGTTTTCTTCGATAAAAACTGCTGCTACGAACTAAGATTCTACTTTCCAAATAGTCAATTGCGCTGAAGAGGTGATCGTCATTTTATCTTGCCGCACGAATTCCAACAAGTGTTTTTCTTCACCCAACTCACGGGCGAGAGCCAGCACATCAAGGCGGTTAAGAATATCTATCGTGATAGGACGTTTGGCATCCCAGAAGATGAAGGCACTGTAAAACTGTCGTGCGACTTCAGAATTAAGCAGTGTTTCCAAAAGGTAAGCCTCGGCTCTACTTTTGCAAGGGAGGAAAGAGCAAGTATCATCCAATACGACCGGTTTGCCTTTATATGGTCCAATCACGACAAAGTGCAGCTTTTTATAAAGCCCGGAGATGGCAATTTTCCAGGGGGCGAATGTATACTCACCTATCCCAAACATTGAAAAGCGCGGGCGGTTTCTGTATATTGAGCTTTTCCGTCCATCAAGAATCGCAGCATGTTTATGCAGATAAGCCCATGTTTTTGGCGCGTTGCTGCTGATAGGCGTTGTGTCTTCAGATATATGACGTTGGGTCACCAACATCCAACGCGTCGGGACAGGATTGTTCTGATGCGCGATTTCTGAGCTTTTAAGCATGGGGTAGAGATAAATGTTCTCCACATCAACGGATTCGCCAAACTTATTGAGATAAGTCTCCTGTAATGGCTTTAGCTCCATAACAGCAGCCGCGTCGTGCTTAATGCCAGAACGCCAACGATAATATCCTTCCCCCTGTAAATGCTGCCAGGTCTCAAAATAATCCATATCGGCGATCAAAAGGCCGTTCCGAAAGCCGAATGTGGTCTCGTATGTATCTTCAGATAACCCGGCATAGACCTGACACAGATGGTTTGAACTTCCATCGGCCACATGACAAACAAGCAAACAAGCATCCACTGCCGCACCAAAGACCTGTTGTGCATCCAGGCGATAAAGCCGACTTGATTTGACGGACAGGTCCTCCTTCCAGGCATAAGCAAGTACCTTACGCGCGACGCTAGTTTTGCACAGCATCGCCACAGTGATTTGTTTGTGAACTTTCAATTTCAAAATCTGGATGAGCATCCATTCTGATATGTCAAAGTTGCTTTTGCCTGTCTTAGCACTCAATCCCGATAATGCCTGAAAGTTTGTCTTGTGAGGCAGGTTTGTGCTCTCCAATGCCGACAACTCGGCATTAGTCACCCACGGCGGATTGCCAATGACCAGTATCGGCTCCGGCAATTGCGAGAACAGTCTTTCCCAATCAACAGCAAAAAAATCCCCTACTGAAACTTCGGCTATGCCGGAGTATGAGAGCCGGTTCAAATGTTTTTCAAGGCAGGCAATATAGTCAGGGTTTATATCCACACCAATGGCGCGGCTCACCGTCGGAAATCGTTCCAACGCTGCCAGGAGCAGGCTACCCTTGCCACACGTAGGTTCGACGATAGCACAAGGCTGCAAACCTTGTGCTACCAGAAGATCACAAACACGGTTAGCAAGATAGGAGGGGGTTTGAAAGTCTCCAAATTCGACCGTCGCTGTCTTCTTTCTCATATTGCTACCGGATGCGCAACACGCCTTCCAGTTCTCCGGCTTTCTCAATGGCCCTGCTGTATTGCAATCGCCATTGTAAAGCATTGGAGATTGTCAAATATCCCACCCTGGGAGGATTGGTCAAAATCTCGGCTGCAAGTTCTGTAGCCTGAATCTCGTCTACCGGCAAATATCTGTCGTGCATAAAAGCAATCAAATCGTCCACATTCCCATTGTTCTCAATGATTTGCCGTATACCCGACGTAGTCTGAAAATCTGCCGTATAGTTCTTGTCAATATAAATGGTATGGCGTATATCCAATCGTCCCGTCTGTGTTTCAGGATCATCTATTTTGTCATAAACAAACACCAGTAAGGAATATCCCAGGCCGTAAATTTTCTGCCGTGCCGACTCGAAAGGACATGACGATTGAGGTTGGGTTATGCGGGTAACTTTTACATCTACTCCAAGTCCAGGAAAATCAATACCTCTTGCAGAACTCCCTTGTTCATACGTGTATTTCGCACCAAGATGAGTATGAAACTTGTGTTCAAGGTATGTACCGATCGCCTTGCCGTCTGTAATCCCATAAATGCTGGGTTCGGCATGGGTAGACTCCGTGTGCGCAAATGTCCCTGCTTCTTTCAAAAGTGCTTCAATGGATAGAGGTAATTTCATATAACAATCCTCCGGTGTTTTTTGGCCGTTTGGCTCTTTAGGAATCCCCGCAGTGACATACCGGAATCCCGAACTTGTTTAGAGCTTACATGCAGATACCCCAACAAGTTGGGGATTTCGATACCTTGACCAGGCCAAATTCCAAAGAACCCACCGTTCTTACGGTGTAGGACAACGTGTGACCGCCACTTCGTTGTCCTCCAACAGGAAGACTGACGGGATTTGCATCTTGGTCGTGCATGCCAGCGGTTGGTGACTGTGGGCAATATGTATAGGCCCTTTCCCAGTTTCGGGCATGGCCTTCCCGCGCAGCGTCAAGCCGACTTGCGCGTAATAGATGCCGACATTCTCCATAAGCGCGTTGGCTTCAGGGCCGATGTCTATGCCGGGCCAATCGGTGGGGCCGGGGTTCAACATTCTGTTGTTGGTATTCCCCATCAAGTCATCGTTCAACGAGGTGAAAACAACCATTTGGTCGGAACGCCCGGTGGCGCGCAGGTGACCGAGTACCGTCAGCTTCCCCGCTGGCGCCGCCTTGATGACCGTGCCCACATCAATGCTCAACACGGCGCCCGGTTTGACGATGACCTCGCCTTCCAAAACGCGCACGACTTGATCGGTCGGCCCACCGAGCCGCGCCCAGGTCTGATCGGTCTCGATCGTTCCGGTCAAGACGGCAATGCCCTTGAGGCCACTGCCCTCGAATTGGAGAACGCGCAGGTTGGGCGACGATCCCGGCGTCATACGCAAGCCGGCGCCCGATGTAGCATAAAGCTGAACATTGTATAACCTGGGTGCAGCATCTACCAGGGTAATGGGCGCATGGCGCACGAGCACATTTTGGATATCCGTCGTGCCGTCTACACCTTCCAGCATGATCCCGCCCCAGGCGCGGCGATCCTGGGGGGTGGTGATGCCATCGGTATCCCCGCCGTACTCGTCGTCATGCACTGAGGTAAAGACAATTTTGTCTGCCGGGCCATTGCCGCCGATTGCGGACAGAACCCCTCGCACGACCAGCTTGCCCGTCTCGGTAAATTTGACCACAACCCCCGGCTGGATCGTCAGTTTGGCCTGCGGGCCGACGGTAACGGTATCGCGGACCACGCGCACAATCGGCGTATCTCCACCGAGTTTGTTCCACGTCCATTCCCCTTCGCCCGTTAGGGTCATGCCGGTGATCTCCAGCGCATCCGCCCCCCGGTTGCCGGTCAGGGTCAGGGTATTGAATACCGGGGAAGCGTTGGCGTCCGCGCCCAACGGATAGCCGGCGCTATCGGCAATCGTCACCTGCGTCAATTCAGGCGAGCTGCCACGGATCAACACCGCTGCTGTTGCGCGTCCGCCATAGCGGATGGTGACATCACGCAGGTAGGACTTCTGGCTGCTTTCGTAAAAAGTGATGCTCCCCCAGTCGCCGGGTTGGGGGTCAATAGCTTCTCGATAAGTCACACCGCCTACCTCAGGGCGACTGTCGTGGATCGAGGTGAAGTGCACGCCGTTGGCTTTCAACAGGCCGCGCACCCAAATTCCGGGGGGTTGCCCCTTCGATCTGGCCCAGAATTTGACAATCGCGCCGGTTTTGATGTCCAGCGTTACCTCTTCATCCACCCACAGAGGACCGGTGACGACATACGCGATGTTGGAAGCAGGCCAGACGATGTTCGGCGTCCTTAACGTGCCGGCGCGTACCTCTATGCCGTTGACGGGATTATCGGCGAAATTCACATTCTGAGATAGATCCAGCGGTATGCTGCCGTCGAAGCTGAGGGCGAAGAGCGCGCTATCCGCAACCGTCACATTCGATAGGATGGGGGCGTTGTTGAACAAATAGAGCGCGCGTTCGCCGGCATACTCGATCCGCGTGTGGCTGAGTATTGAGGCAGTGTTGGGATTGTAGAGCCGTATGCCTTCCCAGCCACCGGGTTGTTGATCCCAGGCGGTAAAGACAACCGGCGCGACCTCATTGCCACAGGCATACAGGGTGCCGTATACCTCAATCGTTGTACCGGTGGAGAAAACCAGAGTTGCACCAGGGTAGATCAACAGCCGGTATTCCTCCGGCACAACGATCGTTTTAGTAATCACGACCTGCGTGCCGGTGAAGATCGTGTCGGCGGTCAAGGTTCCCCCCAACGTCTCAACCCGCGTGAATTCGGCAAGGCTGAGATTGCGGCAGGCTCTCAAGGCTGGATGTTCTGCTTGCGGAGCTTTCAGAGCGCCCAGGAAAGGCAGGGATGACCCTTCCCCGCGCAACAGCAACACCGCCAGGGCAATCAGGAGCGGCAGCTCGAGCAATCCCAGAATGCTGAAAAACACCCGTCCGTCAAACAGACGAAACTTGCGCACAGATGCAGGCGCACGGGGTTCAACGGTGGCTTCGGAAACCGCTTCAGCAGATGGCGGCGCCGAGGGCGGTTGTGATGTGGTGGTGACTTCAGGCGCGACCGGCGCGGCAGAGGGGGTCAGTCCCTGGAAGCGCGTACGCCGCGCCCGCTGCAAAAAGCTCTCTGCCGCCGCACCGGTTTGGGTTGCCGGCATTGCCTCAACGGGAGGCATTTCCTCCACGTCGGTCACCGCAGAAGGTGACGCGAGTTCTCCGGTGGATGGTGGCGTCTTTGCGGCGCGTGCGCCCGTCATAGGGGTCAGCAATTCTTCCAAGGGGGCTACAGGGGCGACCGGGGATGTCTCTTCGGCGCGTGCGAATGGCGTGGGCGAGAGCAGCTCTTCTACGGGCGGCGTCCCTTCTCGCAACGGCGACATCGTCGGCAACGGCGTGAGTTCATCAAGGAAGGGCGAAGTTTTGGGCGGGGGAGCTGCCGGTTCTTCGAACATCGCACCCCAACCGGAGATCATCTCCTGCGGGAAGAGGTCCGATGCTTCCGGCTCTTCGACGAGTACCGGACCGCCGCTTTGCGGTTCAGGCAGCGGCCAGCCGGCGCGCAAGGCTTCTATGCCTGTGAGGGCATCTGGATTGTTGGGATTGATGCGCAAGACCTGACGCAGACAGTCCATTTGCCGTTTAGGGTCATCGAGCGTTTGGGCCAGCCACAACCAGGCCAACTCATCGTTCGGGTCCTGACGGACAAGTTGAAGCAGGGAACGACGTGCCGCATCGCGGGCTCCTAGCCGGATGTTCATAATCGCCGTATCGAGTTGTGGATTCTCCATCTCTCAACCTCCCAAAATAAACCACAAAATGAATCCACCTCAGGCGTCTCTTTTACCAGCTCGGCGGAATGGGCCACCAGGTCGCTTCGTGGCCGTCGGCGGCGGCATCCCAGGCATTGGCCATCGCCTCCACGGAACGAGTCGCCGGCGGCAAAAGATCGAACCCGCGCCATTCGCCGGTGCGCGCGCCGGGTAGTTGCAGTTGTGTATTACGGCAATACTCATACCAGTCGTGGAAGGTACGCCACTGGACATCTACACCATAGCGCCCGGGATGTTGGGTCATCGGTGAAAGCGGTTCAACCGTGTGACATGAATTCAAGATCTTCAGCTTGGAATGGGGATACATATCGTAAACGCTTTGCGCCAGGCTGATGGTTTGCCGGATGGCTTCTTCATCCTCGCCCGGCAGATTCAACGAAAAATATACGATGATGGGTACATTGTAGAGGTTGACTTCATCCAGGGCGTTGAAAAACTGGGCGTCGTTGTAGCGTTTTCCGTTCAGGCGGCGCACCCGTTCCGAGCCGGAATAAGGGTTCAATGCCACGCTGGAATGTTGCATATCCGCCGCGCGTACAAACTCCTTGATGAACCCCGGCGGCGGAAGCTGGAAGAACTCGTTGTAGAGGCCGATTTTGATTTGCTCTTTGCGCAACGTGCGGAAGAGCGTTTTCCAGTAATGCTCACCCATCGCCGCGAGGTCGTAGGAAAAGCAAACCTGGATCACTCGATGTTCGATGAGGTGTTTGATTTCGTTGACGACGGTCTCTACCGGCACAGGAACGATTCCCTCGCGCCCGGCAATGGCCTTGTGCGCGCTCCGCGCGCCACCGCAATAGGAGCACTCGAAATCGCAGCCGCGCGCGGTGGTGATCCAGCGTCCCCGATACTTACTGATGTCCATGCCTTCCTGTGCCTGGCGCGCCAGCTCCATATCAATCACCAGATACTCGTGGACAAAGTACTCGTCGGCGTGATCCATCCAGTCCAGGTCTACGAAGTTGAACTCCGCGAAATCTTCAGGCTTCGCGCAGTAGGTTCGGGGGTTCTCCACCACCCGCCCGTTGAGCCGATAGGTGAGGTTGGGCACGGTGGAAAGATCGGGCATGACGCCCCGTGCCTCACGCACCAGCGCCTGTGCCAGCGCCAGGAGCGGGCGTTCGGCGTCGCCGCGGATCACGAAGTCAACCATCGGAAAATCGCGGATAATCTCGCCGGCAAAGGCCGAAGAAGTCAACCCGCCGAGGATGACCCATGCATCCGGGATCACTTCCTTGGCCACCTGCGCCACGCTGATCGCACCGTAGCAGTGCTCGTACCAGTGCAAGTCTATCAGCACCAGACGGGCTTCGCGGTGGGCGTAGAGCCACTGACGCAGGTTAAATTCGCCGTTCAGTTTTTTCTCCAGCGGGAAGTTGATCCCCCTGACCGGGATACCGTTATCACAAAGCAGGTTCATCAACGCCGGTACACCCATTGGGATCAGGCCGTAGGGCCGCCCGAACTTATAACGGGCCGGCGTGTCGTAAAGGTCCACGGCCTGTTTGGCCGGATGAATGTACAGAGCAACGGGAGCTTCGTCCACACGATCCTCCTAAAAATGGCAAATGGCAAATAGCAAATGGCAAATGGCAGATGGCAAATGGCAAATGGCAAATGGCAAATGGCAAATCACCAGCCCGGAGGGATGGGCCACCAACTTTCTTCATGGCCCTGCCGCGCCGCGTCCCAGGCATCGGCCATCGCTTCCAGCGTGCGCGCCGTGGAATCCTGCAACACGAACCCCCGGTACATCTCGGTGCGCGACGCCGCGCCGCCCAATTGGGTCTCATAACAATAAGTATACCAGTCATCAAAAGTGCGCATAGTGACATGAATTGCATATTTTTCAGGTAAAACGGCCATCGGTGACAGCGGATCCAGCGTATGACAGGAATTCAAAATCCGTATGCGCGACGGCGGATAAAGCCGACAGATTTCTTGCGCCAATGCGATAGATTCCCGTAACGTCTCCGGCGTTTCGCCGGGCAAATTCAGCGAGAAATAGATCAGGGCAAAGACGCCGTACTGATTGAGCGCGTCCAGGATATTGATCAGCTCCCCGTTGGTGAAGATTTTTCCGTTGAGCCGCCGCACCCGCTCGGAGCCGGAGAGCGGGCTGAACGCCAGGCAAGAATGTTCCAGATCGGCAACCTGCGCAAAGCGTTTGACGAAATTCGGCGATGGAAGCTGAAAACACTCGTTGTACAGCCCGATTTTGATCTGCCGCTGTCGCATGAGAGAAAACATGGTGCGCCAGTACTCATCGCCCAACTCGGCGATGTCGTAGGATAGCGAAGCCTGAATGACGCCGCTCGTAGCAAGGCGCTCCAGCTCGTTGACCACCGCTTCCGGCGAGCGCGGCACAAGCCCGTCGCGCGCAGCCAGCGTTTGATGGGCGCTCTTGCATCCCCCACAATAGGAACACTCGTATTTGCAACCGCGCGCTGTGGCGATCCAGCGCCCCAGATAGGGATTGGTTTTCAGGGCCGCGCGCGCCCTGGCCAGATCGGTGACCAGGTACTCGTGCACAAAATACTCCACGTAATGCTCCATAAAACTTAAATCCACATAGTCGAGGCGGTCGAGGTCTGCCGTTGTGGCGCAGTAGCCGATGGGATTCTCAACCACGGCGCCGTCGCGACGGTAACTCAGATTGGGGACATCGGCGAACAGCGGTACGGCGGCCTCGGTTGCGGCGAGGCAGCGGCGCACGAGGGTGAGCAGCGGCTGTTCAGCATCGCCGCGAACCACAAAGTCCACCGTCGGAAAACGCTCCAGAATCTCGCGGGCAAAGCCCGAAGCGGTCAGCCCGCCCAGGATGATCCAGGCGTGCGGCAGCACTTCCTTGCAGACTTTTGCCACGCTGAGCGCGCCGTAACTGTGTTCGTACCAGTGCAGGTCAATCAAGATGACACGGGCGCGCGTCTGCTGGCGCAGCCAGTGCCGGAGGTCAAATGCGCGATCGAGTTCACGTTCCAGCGGGAAATTCACGCCCCGCACCTCGATCCCCGCCGCGCGCAAGCTGTTGACCAGCGCCGGCACCCCCAAAGGGATCAAACCGTAAGGGCGCCCCATTTGAGTCTCGCGTTGCGCCTGCATTTCGGCGTAGAAGTCCACATCTTGCTTGGCCGGATGGATATACAGCACCTCGGCGGGCGGCTTGGGCCGACCATGACAGTGTTTATACTTCTTGCCACTCCCACAAGGGCACGGGTCGTTGCGTCCCACATTGCGGATAATCACCGATCTCACTCCTGATTTCAGCATCCTATTAGACAAGACACTGCAAAGCGCAGCGCACCTTGCAGTGTCTTTTGGTCTATATCGGCAAATTGCCTACGCCTCGACAAAAACTCTGCTCAGCTCCTCGCGTTTGAGTACCTCATTGTCGCGGTACAGATAACAAGACGCCGCCCGGTCCTGTTCAATCATAAAGAGGTCCGGCGCTTTCGTTTCGCAGAGGTCAAACCGATAGGGACAGCGCGGCGCAAACTTACACCCGGTAATTTTCTTGAAGGCCACCTGGCTCTTCTGGATCATATCCTCGGTGCCGCCCCACGGCAAATCCGGGTTGGGCCAGGGGATAGACGAGACCAACAGTTTGGTGTAAGGATGTTGCGGGTTGCGGATGATCGTATCCACGTTGCCCACTTCCATCACCGAGCCGTGGTACAGGATGATGATGAAATCGCTGATATGGTAAGCCGTCGTCAGGTCGTGGGTGATGTAGAAGAGCGGCACACCGAAGTCGCGGTTCAGGCCCCGCAGCGCCTTGAGGATCGTCGAGCGCAACGAGGCATCCACCATCGAAACCGGCTCGTCGGTGATGAGCAGCTTGGGCTTGAGCAGCAAGGCGCGCGCCACGGCAATTCGTTGCCGCTGTCCGCCGCTCAACTGGTGAGGGTAACGTCCCAACGTCTCTTCGGGACGGAGACCCACCCGCTCCAGGGCTTCCTCCATCAGCTCGTGAGCCTCGGATTTGGAACGCGCCAGCTTGAAGTTCTTGATCGGGATGCTCAGCAGGTTATCCACCTTGTAGAACGGATTGTAAACGGCAAAGGGGTCCTGAAAGACGGCCTGAATTTCCCGGCGGTATTTGAAGCGCGTGTCCCGGTCCAGTTCCGCCAACGGCTGGCCACGATACAAGACGCTGCCGAAGGTCGGGCTGTAGAACCCCAGCATCAACATCCCCATCGTGGTCTTCCCACTGCCGCTTTCGCCGGCGATGGTGACGATCTTGGGAAAGTTCTCCTGGATGGCGAAGGTCATGTCTTCCAGCGCCACCGTGTATTCCTTTTTCGTGCCGAAAATCTTGGTCACATTTTTGAGTTCGAGTAATGGTGTGCTCATAGTTTCACCCCGTGGCTATGCTGTAATCAGGTGGCATGCGACCCACCGCCCTGGCTCGGCCTCGACAAACTGCGGCGTTGTCTCTTCGCAGAGGCCCCAGGCCTTCGGACAGCGCGTATGGAACACGCATCCGGCCGGCGGGTTCAGCAGTGAAGGGGTGATGCCGGGAATGCCGCTAAACACACCCTTGTTCTCCAATACCGGCAAACTCTTGATCAGCAACTCCGTATAAGGATGAAGGGGACGGTGAAACATCGCGCGCGTTTCCCCGATTTCCATCATCCGGCCGGCGTACATCACGGCCAGCCGGTCTACGGTTTGAGCCATCAGCCCCATATCGTGGCCGATCAAGATCACGGATAGCCCCAGCCGTTGTTGTAAGCGGTTGATCGTCTCCATCACCTGACGCTGGATCACCACATCCAGGGCACTGGTCGGCTCATCGGCGATAATCAGGTCAGGTTCCATTGAGATAGATTGCGCCACCGTCACACGCTGTTGCATCCCCCCGCTCAATTCGTGGGGATACATTTTGGCGACTTTGGGCGGCAGGTCCACCATTTCCAGCAGTTCATTGACCCGCTTGACGCGCTCCTCGTTGGACATAATGACATTGTGATCCAGCATGCCATCTATCAACTGCTTGTCAATGCGCATCACCGGATTCAATGAGTTCATCGCGCCCTGCGGGATCATGGCCAGGCGGCTCAGGCGAAGCTGGCGCATTTGCTCTTCGTTGAGTTTGACCAGGTCTGTGCCGCCCAGGATCATCTGCCCACCGACGATTTTGCCCGGCGGTTTGATCATCCGCATCAACGCGAGCGCCATCGTAGATTTCCCCGAACCGGATTCTCCAACCAGGCCCATCTTCACGCCAAAGTCCAGCTCGAAACTGACATCATCTACGGCTTTGACGGCCCCGGCTTCGACGTAATAGTAAACCTTCAGGTTCTTGACTCGCAGCACCGGCTCGCTCATACGGTCCTCCGTGTTCGGGGATTCGCAAACTCATCCAGCCCGATGGAGATGAGCAGGAAGGCGATGAAGATCGCCGCAATCACGATCACCGGCTCGATGATCCACCACCAGTAACCCTGCAAGAAAGCGTTGTAGTATCGCAGCCAGTAAATCGTCATCCCTAATGAAGGCTCGCGCAAGTTGCCGATCCCCAGGGTTTGCAAGCCCAACGACCCCAAGACGCCGCCGTTCACCGCACCGGCAAGGCTGATGGCGAGATAAGGCATCAGGTTGGGCATCAGTTCCTTGATGATGATTTCCATCCCGCTCATCCCGGAGAGTTTAGCCATCATCACGAAGGCGCGTTCGCGCATACTCAGCACCTGCGCCCGGATGGCCCGCGTCGGCTGCACCCAGGACACCAGTGAGAGGATCAATGCCATTTGGAGCACGGACATCTCCTCAGGATTGGGAACAGAGGCAGAAATCGTGATCAACAAGAGAAAGGAAGGAATGGTCATCAGCACGTCCACGAGAAACTTGACGATCGTATCGAAAAGACCGCCAAAGTATCCCGTCATAAAACCCAGCACCGTGCCCACTCCCAGGCCAATGCACCCGGCGATCATCCCAATCGAGAGTGTCATCCGCGTCCCGTAGATCAAGGTAGGAAGCAGGTCGCGTCCCACCGAATCTGTCCCAAAGGGGTATTCAGAAGATGGTTTTTGTTTGGGTTTCGCATACAGCGGATAGGCACCCTCTTTGGGAACGAAATACCCGGCCACCGTTGAAAAGAGCAACAACGCCAGAAGGATTAACAATCCCAGGCCAAGAGCCGGATTGCGCCGGATGTAGTTGAGAAAACCTTTGAAACCCTGGCCTCGCTGCATGGTTAACCTCCAGAATATGAGATGCGCGGATCCAGCAGGGGATAGAGCAGATCCACCACCAGGGTTGCCACTGCAATCCCGACCACCAGGAAGAACACGATGCCGTAGATCACCGGATAGTCAAGAGCGGCGATAGCAGCCCCCAAACGGTTGCCGATCCCCGGATAGCTGAACATGGTTTCTACCAGCGAGGCGCCGGATACGATTAGTCCTAACTGCATCGCCAGTGAAGTCACCTGCGGCAGCAAGGTGTTGCGCAGCGCGTAGCGGAAGAAGATGCGCCTGCCCTTTAACCCTTTCGCCTCGGCAAATGTGATGTAGTCCTGACCTTCGACCGTTACCATCATTGAGCGCATCCCCAACGCCCACCCACCGACGGAGACCAACAGCATAGATAAAGCCGGAAGAATCGCATGATGGGCTACATCGAGCAAGAATTCTGTGCTCGACCAGTCTTTAACCACGGTCGCGGAATAGCCGCCGCGCAGGGGAAACGCTTTAAGCTTAAAGGCCAGGAAGTAGATGAGCACCAGTGCAATGATAAAAGCCGGAACGGCCGAAAACGCTGCCAACGGCGGCATAAGCCACGAGAACCACTTTGAGGTTTTCGACCAACCGACCAGTGCGCCGACCACCGTGCCGATCAAAAATGCCAGAATGGTCGAAGTTCCGACAAAACCCAGAGTCCAGAAGACAGTCTGGCCGATGATGAAGTCCACCCTTACGGGGTAGTTGACGATGGAGTAGCCCAGGTCAAAGCGCATTGTGTTCCAGATGTAGGTAACATACTGCTGCCAAAGCGGTTTATCGAGACCGTAGAGCTTGCGGAGAGAATCCCGAAACTCTGCGGCGCCCTCCGACGTCAGGCCACCGCTCGCAATCTTCTGGTTGACCAACTCTTGTACCGGGTCACGCGGCGCCAGTTTGGGAATCAGAAAATTAATCGTCGCTGCGGTATACAGCACTGCCACCAGAAAACCGATTCTCTTGAGTACGTAACTAAGGGGGATACGCATCAGAAACCTCCGGCACCGTGATAAAATGACGTCCTAACCATCGGGCAAACGCACGAAACCCGTCCACTAAAAAACGGCCCGCCTGCGAAGATCTGAAAAGAACAACATCTTGGCCTTTATGGCCTCCTCCTCACCAGGTCTCCACAGTTATGGGGACAACGCGAGGGGGCTAACCGGCCCCCTCGCGCGCTAACAAGAAGGTTATTTCGCCGGCTGCAAGCGGCTCAGCGTGATCACAAAGCACAGGTGCCACGGCGCCGTGTTATAGGCATCGTCCTTGTTGGGCCAGCCGGTCCAATAGGTCGTGTTCATCGCCAACCGGTGGAACCACTCGGAGATCGGGACCTCCGGCAATTCGGTGTACCAGATCTTCATCGCCTTGTTGAAGAGGTCCTGCATCTTTTGATAGTCATCTGGGGAGGTGCGGCTCATCTCCTCAACATACTTGTCGTACTCCGGATTGCCCCAGCGCGGGAAGTTATCGCCGACCACGTTCTCTCCGGTGGGGACGACATTCTTGGTGGTGTACATATCCATCGTGGTGAAGGGGTCCTTCACGCTGCCACCATGCCCGCGGAAGAACGCTTTCGCCACGCCGTTGCCCATAATCGTCCACGCATCGGGTGGGTTGATCATGGTGGCATCGAAGCCGGCCTGCCGCAACTGCTCCACGACCACCGGGCCGATGTCGCCGTAGATGTCCACGGTGAGGATTTCGGGCTTGAAGACCTCGCCGTTCTTGGCGAAGAAGCCATCGGCATTCTTCTCGAAGCCGGCGGCCTTCATCAGTTCCTCAACCTTGGCGACGTCGCGGACATAGATGCTCTCGATCATTTTCTTCAGTTCAGGCTCGGCGTTGTCGCGGTACTTGGTCAAACCAGGATAGCCGGGGAACGGCAGGTTGGTGGCGACGCCCGCACCGCCGTAGCCGATATCCATCACCTGCTGATGGTCAATGGCATACGCGAAGGCCCAGCGGACATTCTTGTCGTCGTATGGCGGTTCGAGGGTGTTGAAGTACAGCGAAGTGGGCCACCAGTCCATGTAACCGTAGGGCTTCTCGCCGTGCGTGTGGGTGGTGATATGATCCGAAGCCTGGGCCAGGATCGCCTCGATGGTGGCGGGGCGCAGGTCCAACGTCACATCCACTTCGTTGTTAATGAGCATCTGCCCACCGACTTCCTCGCCCGGCCAGCCAAACTGCACGATGCGCTCGACATAGGGCATGTGGTCCACCAGACCGACATCGTAGGCCCACCACTCGTAGCGCAGATCCAGGTGCTTCACCTGAACGTCAAAACGGGTGACCGCATAGGGACCGGAGTAGACAGGCCATTTCTTCTCCAGATCGAAGAAGGTGAATTCGCGCCAATCGCCCTCGACCTTCGAGAAGATATGCTCCGGAACGAGGTAGATACCGCGGTCGAAGCGCCCGGTGCAGCCATCGAAGTGCCAACGGGGGTTAGGTTCCTTAAACTTGAACCTGACCGTGTAGTCATCAACGGCCTCGACGGACTCCACGTACTGCTTTACAAAGCTGGAGTCCCGCAGATCCGGCGCCTTGTCCTTAAGGCTGTTGTATGTGAAGGCGATGTCCGAAGCATTGAGGTCCTCCCCATCCGCCCATTTGACGCCCTTGCGCACATATAGCGTCATCTCGGTGAAATCGTCGTTGTACTTATAGCTCTCGGCGATCCAGGGGTAGGTCTTGTCATTGAGCGCGCAGTAATAGAAGGGGAATTCGAGCATTGCCGAGCCGGCCATCTGGTGCCAGTCGTTGGCATACATATTGCCGATGCCAACGCCCGCCAGTTCGACCGCGCCGAATGCATAAACCAACGTGCGCTCACGCCCCACCTTCTCGCGAGGCCACTTCTTTTCGGTCACAGGCTCTTGGGTTGCCGCTGCTGGTTTAGGGGTTGCAGTGGGGGCAGCTTGGGGCGCCTCGGTTGTTGGGGCAGCAGTAGGGGTGGCTTTGCCGCCACAAGCTGCGAGCAATGCTCCGGCCGTCGCTGTGGCCGAAATCTGCAGGAACTGCCGACGTGTGATCTTCTTCATTTTCCTTCCTCCCTTAAAGGTATATGAAAAATTTTAGTGAACGCCACAGACATCTATTATGAGGGGATAATTATCGTTTGTTTTTTTGCATAGCACCTCCTTACTGATGGAATGATCGAGAGCAGCCAATTGCTATGATCTATGGCCAAAGAAGTGGGCTTGAAACCGCTTCCAATTAATAAGATACACAAATATACATGAAAGTCAAGTGCAAGAATACGTCAGAGTGTAGGGCAAATCATTGATTTCTCAGTGCTCTCTGTTCTCTAGTCTGAAAATAGCGGCTATTTTTGGTGTTCCTGGGAGCATGATGACGGTAGTTAAAAATAGACCAGCAACACTTAACAGGGAGACTATCTTATCCTTAAATAATAATCTGTCTTATACCTGAAATGTCAAGCGCAATACGTATCCCCCGACATTGATGTCCATCTCATTCGCCGGTAACGCGACGGTACAGTAAGGGTTTTCGTAATGCGGGAATCCCGTGAGCGGTTGCACGACGCCGTCGCGCAGGAAGTCCCCTTCCCAACCCAAAGCCAGGGTTTCGCCGCGCAACGTGGTATAACGCACCGTCAAGCCCTCCACCTCCATTGCCGCCGCCAGCACTTTCTGCTGGAATTCCTCGAAGCTACCGTCGAGTGCGGCCCGTCCCATCTGGCATATCCATACACTCTCGCGCCCGTAAGCGCGCAATTCACGGTAGGCAGCCGGCCCGCGTTTCATCAACGTCAGGCCACTCGAGGCGTAGAGCGCCAGGTAGCCATCCCCTTTGCGGGCAAAAGCCCAGCGGTCGTGAAGGGTGTAGGCGTCGAACTTGTAGACCGGGAAATGGGCATGGGTGAAGCCGAGCCAGTCATCTTCGGGCAGCCTGTACAGGGCAAACAACACGTCCTTCCATTGCGCCACACGCGGCAGCACGTAGTTGCCCGCCCAGAAATTGGGACGATGCGCGCCGTCTTCGCTGACGCACGGCGGATGATTGGTGAAGACAACGGCATCGGGGCCAAAGGTGGCCTGCCAGATATGCTGTTGATACCCCTTTTCGCCGGGACGGTAATCTTGCACGGAGGCCAGCATGTAGTCCGGCGTCCGGTAGGTGACTTTGTTGATGGCATCGCCGGCTTCGTTGACGACGTGTTGTTCGCGGTTCCACAGTTCTTCGGGGAGCTGCGTGGCAATTTCACCGATCATCACGGGGAATTCATAGCCCGAACAGACCAGCGACACCAGCCCGCGCAGATGTTGGTTGTAGACGCCCTGCCCCCACAGGAGCCGGCAGATGCCCGACGTAGGTTCAAGTTGTCCGCTTTTGATCATCGGGGCGTAGGTGCGCCCGTGTGTCGAACCGAACACGCCCTTGTAGCTGTTGAGCGCCAGCGTGAAGAGCATTTTGTCGGTGACAACGGCGGCCAATTCCGCAAGCTGTTCATCTTCCGCCAGACTGAGAAGGTGCGACAGCGCCAGCAAATCTTCCTCGAAGTAGCAATTGGAATCCCACTCCCAAAAACCGGTCGTGCCGCGCGTTTTGAGCCAGGCCAGGGCCAGACGTTCGCCCTTCTCACGATGCCAGCGACCGGTCTGGCCGGTGTTGGTGAAGACCTCATCGGGGTAGAGCTGTCCGGCGAGGATTTCGCAGGTGTGGAAGAGAATGCTATGGTTTTCGGTGGTGTAGCACATCGCGTCGGCGCCGGGTTCATCGTGCCAGTATTTGAAGTTGAGCACACATTCTTTAAGCGGCGCTTTCAATTCGGCGGGGAAGGCCGGATTGTCCATGTAACGATACATCACCCCCAGCAATCCCACCAGGTCGAAGTCACTGCAATCCGCACGCGCGTTGATGGCAGCGATGGCCTTGAGGATGACGCTTTGCTCCACTTCTTGCCACTTCCCCAGCTCGAACTTAGCAATCTCGGCGTAGAGATTGTCTTTCTGGGTTATCGCATAGTTCAACGCCTCAAGACTGCGCTCTTCCACGGTGCCGTAAGGCGTCTCCGTATAGGCATTGTCCAGGATATAGAAAGGCATATCCCATTGATAACGCACATTCCAGAACGCATATTCCTGCCAGATCGCGCGGAGCACGGCCCGGTACGGCCCCTGCCAGATACGGAAACCGTGGCCGATGTCGTTAACTTCTCCCGGCTTGGCTTCGGTTTGGCCGCTCACGTAGATCCGGCTTCTGGAATCCTGGATACTGTAGTCGTAGTTGAAATTCGCCTCGAGGTCATCCGCCCAGTGGAGATTGACGACCCGGCCCCGATAACTGACGACATCCTCGATGCAGGCTTGCTCGAAGACGCGCTCCAACATGATGTGCCGCACGGTACGTTCGGTCGCCGAAGGGATGCGCACGGTGACGTCTTCGGGGTCAATATCCACCATCCGCAGCGCCATCACATAAGGGCACTCGCGCGCCGCGACTTCCTCAAAACGCACCACGATTTCGTTAGCCTTGCCGTCCGGGGCGTCTTCGCGCAGCGTCGCCGTGAATTGCGCGCTCGCCGGTTGCTGGTGGTGAAAATGCTCATGCCGGTGGATATGTTCCCCGTTGATCCAGACATCGGCCGGCCCGTTGGTGGTGAGGATAAAGGTGACTTCTTGCTCTTCCCATACGCTCACCTGCGTATAGGCCCAGGTGCGCAGATAGTGCCAGGTGTGATAGAAGGTAGATTGGTCCACGAAATGATCATCGAGGCAACGCACGTAACGCCAGGGCAGGGTCTCTTCGCCCACGGTCAGGGTCTTCAGTTCAACGGGAAGTTCGGTAATCGCGTAATCGGCGGTGTAGTAGTGTTGGGCGATGTTGAGTTTGTGTTCTGCGCCGAGACCCGGAAAACGCCCCGGATCGTCAATCGCAATCGCCTGTGGCCCGGCAACGAGCCAGTTATGGATATAGCCGTTCTGCAGTTCATACTCACGGTAGGGAATAGTCATCGAAGTCCAGGGTCTCCTTTGGTCGTTATGCAAATTCTAGCCTTCCCCAAGGGCGGGACGGAATGGGGTGGTGATCTCTTTGAGAGATGGGCCGAGGATTTCAATTTCCTCCAGGCGGTTCGTGCCCAAGCCCAACTCATAGGCCATTTGGATGTGATTGCGTCCCCGGATGAAAGGCGTGGTCTTGTCCGCAGCGGTGGGATCGAAGCCCATCGCCGCTGTGGCCACCGCGTCGGTGGCGACAACATCTTTTCCGGCAATCAACACGCCCGGTTCAAGCGGCCTCAAACCTTTGATCCAGGGGCCTTCGCCGCTCTCACAGGTCTTGATGCCATCCACCAACCCGAAGTGCAAGGGACGCGCGCGGTTCAGGTCGGTGATGATCTGTGGCACGCGGTCACCGGCAGTTTCATCGGTCGGCCCGTGGAAGGTGGAACGATAGCCATCTTTTGGGGCGGCGCGGTAAAACTGCAAGGGCACCAGCCCGAACAGGTTCTTCATCGTGTGGGTGACACCTGCAATCCAGTGGCACTTCATCTTGGAGACAGACATAAACGTGTCGATCTCTTCCAGGATGTGATTGAAGGTGAATTCGTTGTAGAGCATGCCGCCGCCGGGAACAGGCGTGGCCGCAAAATCGGGATACGGTGCCTTATCGTTCAGATCAATCAGTTTGGCGCCCAGTTCTTTCGCCAGGTCTGTATATCCCCACAGAGAATATGACTCCGGTTGGTAGACGGCCTCGACGATATACAGCTCTTTCGCTCCGGCGTCCAACACCAGTTTTCCCAGCGCCTTGACCACTTCAGGGTGGGTGACGAAGGTATCCACGCCGGGGAGCCCGGCGATCTTGCCATCCCAGTACACGCCGCCGGTGAGATTGATTTTGATTGCCACGCGCGCACCCGGCCGGACGATGTCGCCCAGGCCCCCCAGGCTGTCGAGCATATCGCGCAGGGTATCGTAAAGGGCTTGTGGATCATAGGTTTTTTGGCGGGCGGCGGCGACCTGCGCTTTGTACGCGCCTGTTGCCGTCACCGGTGCGGCTGTTGTCGCCGCAGGTGCGGATGTCGCCACCGGAGCAGATGTCGCTGTCGGCGCGGATGTCGCTGTCGGTGCGGATGTCGCTGTCGGTGCGGATGTCGCTGTCGGCGCGGATGTCGCCACCGGAGCAGATGTCGCTGTCGGCGCGGACGTCGCTGTCGGTGCGGATGTCGCCACCGGCGCGGATGTCGGCATAGCCGGTGGCGTCTTTGTCCCACACCCCACAAGCAACGCGCCCGCGGTCACACCGGCCACCTGCAAGAAGTCACGGCGCGTCAGGGTTTTGGGAGAAGTATTTCGTTTCTGGTTTTTCGTAGCCACTCGTAGCCTCCTTGAAAATAGGGATTGGGGATGGGGGACGGGGATTAGAATACCACCTAAGCCCTGCCCCCGAATCCCTTCCCAAATAAGTTAAAATCTGTCTAATCCGTTGACAAACTATTGGTGTTACGCCACAGCCGTGGCAGATAACGGGGTGTGCGCGCAAGATAGTCGGCGTAGCCGGGCAACTTTTCGACGAGCAGCTTCTCTTCGCGGCGGGTTGCCATCGAAAAGTCCACAAAAGCATAGATGACAACCAACAGCATAGGCAACGAAGGATTGATAAACAGCATAGCGATCGCCATCGAAAAATATGCCGTGTACAGGGGATGACGAATGTACTTGTAAGGTCCGTCCGTCACCAGGTATTGCCCCGGCTGGATCTCCACACGCTCTCCGTAGAACTGTCCCAGATGCCAGCGTCCCCACCAGTATAGTGCAAATGCGGCGACAAGCAACAGCAAACCGATGATTTGCAGGGCCAGACCCCACCAGGCTTGTGTACGGATTCCCAGACCCGGAAACAGAGCGGGTTGCACAATCAAGAAGATGGCGCAGGGCACTGCAATCGCGGTATATCCCCAGTTGCGGCTGCTGCCGTAAGCACGCCGTTGGTCAAAGTGACGAATCAACAGGGAATCTACCCCATAAAAAATGACGACAATGGCCAGAATGATAAGGGATTGACTAACACCGGTGATCATCGCTCTGTTTGTCCTTTCCGAAATTTAGAATCGTTTCCAGGGATTTATCCCCAATTCTTTATGCTTGAAGTACAAGAGGATAATGTAGAGCCAGTCGAAAACGAAGATCATCACATACAGGAAATACAACAAGGGGGTGCCGGGATATAGATTGGCAAACAAGAATGAGGGCAACACCGTGCCGATCATCTTGAAAATGGCAATGTACACCGACTGACCGGCAAGGCTCTTGCGCCGCAGCAGCATGATGACGAAAAGAATGGACATCATCAGATTCTGACCGAAAGCCGCGTATTTGCCATCCCAGTCCTGGAATTCATAAGACATGGTCAGCACAATCCCAAAGGCCGTCACCAGCGACAGCCCCAGCGTCGGGTAGAACCATTTCTCCGGCACAAGGTCTTTGAGCGTCTGTTTGCCAAAACGCACGGTCTGCACGAGGATCACCAGATCAAACAACAACCAGACGTAATTGACGTAGAGCTGCGGCGGACGATGGGGCAGGAGGACGGAAAAGATGAATTCCCAGGAAAGGTTAGCCGCCAATGCCACCAGCGGCATCCCGTAAGTGCGGTCTTCAAACCCACGTTTGATAATCAACAGATAGACGAGCGTCCAAAAAAAGCCTGACCCGATTTGTAAAGCCATCACCGTTCCCGAAGAAAGCGACATAGTTTCCTCCTTAAAAAGATAGGGATTAGGAGACTGCCCAATCCCTAATCTGGATATCTATTGTTGCACACTAAGTTGCCTCAGGGGATCAATGCCTTAAGAAGCTCTTCGCGCCAGTGGCCGGCCGCGCGGTCGTAAACGCCGAAGCCCGAACCGAATTCCCAGTACGCCCAGGACATACCGCGCGCTTCGGCCTCCTCGCGCACAAACTTCGTCCAGTTGACGCGCGATTGCATATCCGCTTGCTCGTAAGCGCCAAACTCACCCAACCACAACGCGCAATTCAGTTTTTCCGCCGCTCTAACGGCGTTGTCAAAGGCATCACGGATAGGTTTTGGGCCGGCGGGATTGGTCTCGGCGGGATAAGAGTTGTACTGCCGGAACCACGAGTACACCCACCCCACTTTGGCGGCTTCCGGATCCGGCGTGACAGGGGTTGCCGGCGGGCCGGGCCACGTCACCCCCAGGGTTTGATAGCCGGTTCCCGTCCAACTGGCACCCTGATGGGTAAAAAGCATAGGTTCGTAGAAGTGGAAAGTGCAGACATAATTCTCCTCGCCTTCGGGCAAGCGCAGGCTCAGCAACCCGCTGTAGCCGCCCCAGTTCGCGCCGGTGACGATGAGTGTATGTCGGTTATCAATGCGACGGATCGCCAGGATAGTATCGCCGAGGAGCCGGATCCAACTATCCTGGGAGAGGTTGCCGTGCGGTTCGTTGAGCGGCTCGAAGTAGACATTGTCGGGCATATCTTTGTAACGCATCGCAATCTGCTGCCAGATAGCAATAAAGCGTTCCCTGTGCGCGGCGGGACTCTCAAAAATCTCCTCGTAATGGTGCATGTTGATGACAACGTTCAGCTTGTTTGCCAGCCCGTTCTTGATCACCCAATCCACACGCCGGAAGAAGTCCTCGTCCACGGTGTATGGCGGCTCCGCCAGCGCGTGCGCCGACCAGCGAATGGGCACGCGAATCGTGTCGAAACCGGCTTCGGCGATGAGGCGGAAATATTCTTCTTGCAACACCATACCCCATTCCCCTTCGCGAGGCGCTTCGAGCGCATTGCCGAGGTTCACACCGCGCCCCAACCGCTTACCCTGCGCGATACGGTCGAGAGGCACAGCCGGCGGCGTGAGGGTCGGTTGGGGAGTGTCTGTGGGCCTGGGCGAAGCCGTCGGCGTCATCACGCGCAATACTTCTGTGGGGACGATCTCTTCTGCCGGCGTAGGCGTCGCCGTGAAGTCCGCCGTAGCCGCAACGGTCTCCGTGACTGCCGGTAGCGGTGTGGGATGACAGGCCGCCAGCAACAACAATAACAAACCCAGGAATAGCATCCACCTTTTCATGGCGTCGCCCCTTTCAAAGCCTCAACCACGTTTTGTAAGCCTTCGCGCAACTTCGTTCGAGGCTGCCAGCCCAGCACCCGCCTGGCCTTGCTACAATCGAAATAAGACAGATAGATGTCCCCGGGACGCCGTGGCGCGCGGACAACATTCACGCTACGCCCGATGATCTCACACAGTTGGCGGTAAAGCTCATTGACCGATGTGCCGCGCTCGCTGGCGATGCAGAAGACATCGTCGTCGCCGCCCGCAAGCGCTGCCACATTTGCCGCCGCCACGTCACCCACGTAGACGTAGTCCTTCTGCTGCTCCCCGTCCCAGTCAATGCGCACATCCAGCCCTTGCAGGATGCGATTGGCGAAGATGGCAATCACGCCGGCTTCGCCGCCGGGGTCCTGGCGCGGACCGTAAACGTTGCCGTAACGGAAAATCGTGTAGCTCAGCCCCTTGGCCTGCTGGTAGTAACGCAAATAGTGCTCCGTGACCATCTTCGTAATGCCGTAGGGCGATTCGGGCCGCTGCGGGGTCTCCTCGGTAATCGGCAGATGCTCCGCCGTCCCGTAACTCGCACCGCTGCCTGCAAAGATGACTTTGCGCGTCCCCGCCTTCACGCACGCTTCGAGCAGATTGAGCAGCCCCATCACATTCACATCGGCGTCCAGCCGGGGATTGTCAGTAGAAATTTTGACCGAGTGCTGTGCAGCATGATGATTGAGGATGTCCGGGCGTTCGCGGACGATCAAATCCGCCGCCTCCGTGCTGCGGATATCCAGTTGATAGAAGCGCGCCTGAGGATTGACGTTCTTCAAGCGGCCCCCACCCTCTTCCCACAAATTGTCAATGATGATTACCTCATGCCCTTCTGCAATGTAGGCATCCACAACATGCGAACCGATAAAGCCTGCCCCACCTGTTACGACGATTTTCATAGTCACCTCGTTGAGAAATGAGAAATTAGAGACAAGATGCAATCCCACTCGTTGCGTGTTACTTGTTGCTTGTTACTTGTTGCTTGTTGCTTGTTGCTCGTTGCTCGTTGCTTGTTGCTTGTTACTAACACGATAATATCGGTTTTGTGACTTTTGTCCAGTGGGGACAATAAATGTGACTCGAAAAATTTATACCCCAGTATATAATTACACTGCTCAGGCCGCTGGTACAACAGGCACAAGCGCAAGGCGAAATCCGCGCCGACCTCAACCCCGCCGCCGTTACCGGGGCACTGGTCGGCGTCTATCTGGGTGCGTTTTTCCGGCTCATTGCGGATGGTGCGGTCGTGGATCAAGCCGCCCTCGCAGGCGTCGAGGCCACAATCAGCCTGCTCTTTGAAGGCATTGCCGGTCCAAATTTGGGTCAGCAGATTTAGCAGATTAAGCAGATTGTTTGTAATTCCGTTTCATCCATTGACATTTTTGCCGGAGGAATAATGAACAAGACACTACGCGGAATGTTGAGCTATCTCGCGCCGTACAAGGCACTGTTTGTGGTTGGGCAACTGGCGATGCTCGTGGGGACGGCGGCAGGGCTGGCGTTCCCGTGGATGGTGCGCAATGTCTTCGATGTGCTTTTCCAAACGCCACACATGAACGCGCTGTTCATTGCCATCGGCGGGCTGGCAGCGGTTTCCGTTGCGGGTGAATTCGCCAACTTCGTCAAGAACCGCGCGCTGGGTCACATCGGGCAGAAGATGATCCGCGATCTGCGCGCCAATATCTACGAACGGTTGCTGCACCTCTCGCTCGATTACTACGACCACCAGAACTCCGGTGACATCACGTCCAGCATGACCAACGACATGGCGCTGCTACAACAGGGGCTTGCGTCTGGACTGACCTACATCCTGCAACAGGCGCTCTCACTGATAGCCGTGGTCGTCCTGCTGTTCAGCATTGACGCCGTGCTCACGTTTATCGTCCTCGTGACGATGCCGATCATCCTGGTCATCTCGCAAAAGATGGGAGCCAAAGTCAAAGCCATCGCCAAAAGCACGCAGGAGCGTCTCGGCTACTTGATGAACATCCTCAACCAGAGCGTCTCCGGCATTAGCGTCATCCAGGCGTTTGTGCTGGAGAACTATGCGCAGGGTCTCTTCCGCGATGAGAACGAGCGCATCCTCGACCAATCCATCGCCAACATCAAAGTGACGACCACCGCCGGCCTGTTCATCGGTTTGCTCAACGCGCTGTTCCTGCTCGTCGTCATCGGGATAGGCGCGCTGCGGGTGACAGGCGGCTACCTCACCCCTGCCAACCTGATCGCTTTCATCCTCTACGCGGAGATGGTCGCCGGGCCGGTCGCCGCCCTGTCGGGCATCTACATCGAGATCAACAAAGCGGTCGCTGCTTACCAGCGCATCGCGGCGATCCTCGAAACACCCGCCGAAGTCGAAAACCACCCGACCAGCAGCCTTGACGTCGTGCGCGGCCACATCGAGTTCCGTGACGTGACCTTCTCCTACGATGGCGAAAAGCCGATCCTGGAGGGCATCAGCTTCAGCATTGCGCCCGGCGAAACCGTTGCCCTGGTGGGGCCGAGTGGCGCGGGCAAATCTACGCTCGCCAAATTGCTGCCACGCTTCTACGACCCGGATGCGGGAACAATTCTGCTCGATGGCGTAGACATCAAGACGCTCGATCTGCAATTTCTACGCCGACAGATCGCTATCGTGCCGCAGGAGACCTATCTCTTCGGGATGAGCATCCGTGATAACATCGCCTGCGGACAACCGGAGGCGTCTGACGAGGCAATCGAACGCGCCGCGCGCCTGGCGAACGCCGACGGCTTCATCCGTGAGCAGGATCGTGGCTACGACACCGAAATCGGCGAGCGCGGCGCGCGGCTTTCAGGTGGACAGCGGCAGCGCATCGCCATCGCCCGCGCGTTTCTCAAGGACCCGCACATTCTCATCCTCGACGAGGCCACCTCCGCACTGGATGCCCATGCCGAGCGCCAAATCCAGGACGCGCTGACCACGCTCATGCGCGACCGCGCCACGCTCATCATCGCCCACCGGCTGTCAACGATTGAGAACGCGGATAAGATCATCGTGCTGAAAGACGGGCGTATCCTGGCCAGCGGGACGCACGCGGAGCTGTTGGAGACCTGTGCATTTTACAAAGATTTATATCAGCAGCAATTTGCTGCAACAGGATTGGATTAGACAGCAGAACGTAATTTTCAATGCAAATACCCTGCCGTAAAGCGTTGACTTCGGCACAAACTCCATTATACTCACCGTCAGAACAAACCCTCAATCTGTTTCACAATCAGGGCCTAACGATATCAAGGCTTGCGATCCTTGAGGATTCTTTTGGTTCCGGTTTATCCGGGCTAGGATAACCTATGACAACAGACAACTTAATCGGTACAAATATCGGGCCGTATAAAATTGTCGAAAAAATCGGGCAGGGCGGAATGGCCGAAGTGTACAAAGGCTATCACCAGGCTCTGCGTCGCCCGGTAGCCCTTAAATTCCTGGGAGAAAAGCTTCAGGACAATGAAAGTGTCGTCTTACGCTTTCAACGCGAGGCCCAGGCCATTGCAGCATTGCGTCACCAACATATCGTCCAGGTCTACGATTTTGGAATGTACCAGGGACGTCCGTACCTGGTACTGGAATACATCCAGGGACATGACCTCCGCACGGAAATGGATCAGCGCCGCGCTGCCGGTAGAGCCTTTACGCCGGCAGAGATTCTCGCAATTGTCGAACAAATCGGAGCGGCATTGGATTACGCGCACGAGCAGGGCATCATCCATCGGGACGTCAAACCCGGCAACATTATGTTAAACGAGCGCGGTGAAGCAATTCTGGGCGATTTTGGGCTGGTGATGTTGCGCAATCGTGCCAGCCAGATCACCACAGGCGAAACTTTCGGCACACCGGAGTACATCGCACCGGAGCAAGCGATCAATTCACGCGCCGCCGTTCCCCAATCGGACATCTATTCACTCGGGGGGATCCTGTACGAATTGTTGACCGGCCACTTACCGTTCGAGGACGATTCGCCGCTTTCCATCGCGCTCAAACACATCAGCGAGGAGCCTACCCCACTCCGTCATTATCGTCCCGACCTGCCTGCCGCCGTCGAAGCCGTGATTTTGAAAGCCCTGGCGAAAGACCCTGCCGACCGCTTTCCGAGCGGACGCGCGTTAGCTGCTGCGCTGCGCGAGGCCTGGCAAGACATCCCCACAACATCGCCCTATACCCCCGTCCCACTGCCGGAAGATACCATCCCACCGCCGCCCCTTGCGTCACCGGCTATGCCGACTACGGGACGGGGACCCGGCGACACGCCCGCTTCCCCAACGCCCCCGCCGCCAACCGATCGTGTTCGTCCATCCACCGAACCGGGATCACCCGCGCGTCACCGCCGGAGGGGATTGTGGGTGGCCTTGCTCGTCCTCATTGCACTCGGCGCGTTTGCCTACCTGGAACTCAGCGGACGCAGCACCCTGCTGAACATCGCCAGGCTTGCAGCGACGGCGACACCGACGGCAACCATCACGCCGACAGTAACGCCGACGCCGACAGTAACGCCAACGCCGACGGCAACGCCAACGCCGACGCCAACGGCAACCGTCGCCCCAACGCTGTCGCCCACTGCCACCTCACAGCCGGAGACCAAACCCGAGGTTGCCCTCCCTACCGCGACGCCCCTCCCCTCCCCTACCTCCACGGCAACCCCGCGCCCGACTGCTACACCGACCCCGCTGCCGACAGCAACGGCGACACCTACCCCCACGCTCGCGCCGGGTGAAACACGGATACGTGCCGTCGACGCGATGACTATGCACTTCGTACCCGCCGGGACATTTTTGATGGGTGCTGCAGAAGACGACGAACTTGCCTCCGAAGACGAGCAACCACAGCACGAGGTTCGCCTCAGCGCATTTTGGATGGACGAGACAGAAGTGACAACCGACCAATACAAGCTTTGCGTCGCCGCCAACGCATGTACGGAACCTATCACCCGCGATCAATATGACGCGGCCAACAAAGGCAATTATCCCATGGTCCTCATCAGTTGGGAACAGGCGGCGAGGTACTGCGCTTGGATTGCCGAAGTCACCGGCTGGAATGTCCGCCTGCCGACCGAGGCCGAATGGGAAAAGGCGGCCTCGTGGGATCCGCTGACGGCATCGAAACGGCGCTATCCGTGGGGCAATGAATACGAGCGTACACGTATCCCCATCGGCATTCGCCCGGTTGCCGTCGGAAGCTATCCCGAAAACGCCAGTGCTTATGGCATACTGGATTTGGCGGGCAATGTCTTCGAATGGACCGGTGATTGGTACGATAAAAATTACTACAGCCGCTCGGACCTGCCCGCCGATCCAACCGGGCCGGAAAGCGGCACTTACCGCGTTATGCGCGGCGGCTCGGTCGCTCCCATCGAGAAATCACTGGATTATGAGGTTCGCACAACATATCGCAACTTCGGTAAGCCAGAGAGCACGGTCAAAGGTAACGAGCGCCCCGCCAAAAGCGCCACGCTTGGATTCCGTTGTGTCGTCGTTGGTGAGCAGTTGCCCTAGAGTGGGGATAAAGGATCAGGAACTGGGAATTGGGGAGTGGAAGTCAGCTACGAGTTACCAATCTCTGATCTCCAAATAACGTATGACGCCTAAAGAACGAATTACCCAGGAACAGCTCGAGACGTGGAACCGTGCCAGGGATGCCACACTCGCGGCGTTATCGCAGGTTGACGAAGAAACGCTGCAGAAGCTCACCCGGCTCACCCTGCCGGAGATTCGTGAGATTCAACGAGAAATCGCCCAGGTTTTACCTGCCGGGAACCTGCCGGCCTTTATCCTCAACGGCTTGATGCAGCTCAAAGGACGCAAAATCAGCGCCGAACGGGTACGGCAAGACATCACCGCCCTGTTGCGCAGCCTGGAATTGCTCCCCCAAGGCCTGTTCAGTGTTGTCATCGGCGGCCCGGCCGCCCTGCTCTACGCCTATCAAAAACTGCTGCAACTGGCCGGTAAAGATGCAGAGAGTGCGTTTCCACAGGGGATGTGGCAGTTTTACCTGGAGTTTGGCCTGCGTGAGGACACGGCACGTCACACCCACGAGACGGTGGGGTTTCAACGTGCTCTCCCCGCGCCGCGTGACCGGGTCCGCGAAGCTGCGGCATGGGTCAGCGCCGCATTGCAATTGCTCTACACGTATGACGATTTACTGCGCAGCGACTGGCGCGAACGTGTGTTGCTGCGGCTGGTGCAAGAAGAAGCCGCAAAGGCCGGCATAGACGAGCAAGCGCCCTTCGCCACATTATGGCGTGATTGGAACGCCGCGTGTCCCTATCACGCCCCCGGTGATAAAGAAGATTATCTCCGTTACCGCTGCGAAACGTTCGAGCGGTTTATCCGACAGCGCATTGCCATGCTCGATGAGGCGGCCCAAACCTGCATTCAGGGGCGTTTCGATGCGCGCTACCGGGATGAGGTACCGTCTTATATCGAACAGATGACGATCCTCGCAGCGTTGACACCGGAAACATACAAGGAACACAAAACCTACTACCCACTCGCGCGTGCCTTTATCGGCTTCATCTGGCAGGGACAAACCTACCTGTTGCCGGCCTGCCAACGTAATAGTGCCGGCAGCCCGCTTTGTTACCCCCCATCCGGCGATCCGATTCCGCTGTACGCCGGTCGCAACGGCGATTTGTGCGATGCTGCGGGCGTAGCGCTGGACTCCGACCGGGGTGGGCGTGTCTGGTATCGGGAGAGCAAACAGGAACTTGGGACACTCCGGCCACCTGCACCGGAAACAATTCTGGCATGGCTCAACAGTATTTTCAATGCGCCACCGGCTGCCGAGTCTGACCTCGACCTTGTCCTGGTCGAGACCCCGCGTGCGCTCCAAGCCACACTGCGCCACAAACTTCCCACAGCGACCCAGAAAGCCCTCGATCGTCTAAGTCGCGCGCCTATCCTCATCAATTGGGATACCAGCAGCGCTGAACAGCCTTTGGCCCATATTCGCCGGGGGCGGCGCGGCAGTGGCGATCATGCCCTCACGATTTTCCGTACACCCGACAGTACGGTCTTTGACCAATCGCACATTTTCTTCGATGGCATGTGGGGCATGGCAGTCGCCGAAATCATGACCGGCAGCGCCGTCCATGCCTACCGCCGGTTGATGGCCATCTCTGTTCCGCACGAAATGTTGGACATCACACCGCTGGTGCTGTCCACGACAGCCGAATTTATAGCCCTGGCCGGCAAGAACACACTCCCGCACGAAGCCAGCGCCGAATCTACGGCCATTGATATGCGAGGCCTGACACAATTGCGCACCTGGCTTGGACAACGGGGACTCCGCCTGACCGTCAACGATCTGCTCTTGCTTTACCGGGCTTTCCATGCAACGCAGTATTCACTTTCACCTTCTGTCCGGCAAAAATTGGCAGACCTGGAGCAACGGCTCGACGCCAAAAAATATCGCGCCATTTGGGAAAGCATCACACAAACCCTGGAACATGACCGTGAAACCAATCCCGCCCTGCTCATCCCGATGGACGCCAGCCACGTTGATCCCAAAGCGCGGCTGTTTCCTACAACTTTCCGTAATCCGCTGCCGGCCATCGTGGCGCTGTTCGACGAAGTCCAGGAGCAATACAAACGTTACCGACTGGAACAGAATAGCACCCATTGGACGGCATTTGATGAATCACGGCGCGCATTTCTGGCGCATCTCAAGGCGGTTGGAGAATTTCTGAACACCTTGAAGGGCATCACTATGCGTGGCGAAAGCTTCAACACGGCCACACTACGCCTTCTGGGGCATCTCCCCGCCTCGATTCAACACATCCTCGATCAGATTCCCCAGCGCATCGGAGTCTTGAACGAAGTCATCAAAGGGAGCGAGGTTTTCTCCAATCTGGGACGTGTAGCGCCCCACACCAGCCCACGGCGCTTTTTGAGCGCCAAGGACGATGGGGCAACAAAAGAATTGGTGTGGGGTATCGTAAGCGATGATGAGGGCATCATGCACATCAGCCTGCGCGATTTTCGCCCCTTTGTCCCCTTGCTCCACGCTGCCGGCGCGGCCTCGCTCGCCGATGCTCTGGCGCAGGATTATCTCGACAGTTATGTCGCCGGGTTTAATCATTTCGTAGCGAATCTCTCCACATTAATCAAGGCAGGGCAACGATGAATTCGAGTTTTGTGAGTGTTAATAGCAAACATATCGTCGGGCCTGACAGGCAACCGCTGCTACTAAAAGGTATCGGCATCGGCAACTGGCTGCTGCCTGAAGGCTATATGTGGGGCTTCCGGCGGGCTAACTCGCCACGGCTGATCAACGAGGTGCTCTGCCAGCTCATCGGTGAGGAAGCGGCGCGCGCGTTTTGGCGGACGTGGCACGAGCAATTCATCACGCAGGAAGACATTCGCTTCCTCAAACAGGCCGGCTTCAACCACGTGCGCGCCTCCTTCAACTGGCGGCTGTTCGTGACCGAAGACGAACCCCGCCGGCTGGCCGGCGTGGGCTACGACTGCCTGGATCGCCTCGTGGCATGGTGCAAGGCGGAAGGCTTGTATGTGATCCTCGATATGCACGGCGCACCCGGCGGCCAAACCGGCGACAACATTGACGACAGTTGGGGGTACCCGTTCCTCTACGAGTGCGCGGAAAGCCAGGCGTTGACGGTCGCACTGTGGGCGTCGCTGGCCGAACGGTACGCCGATGAGCCGACCGTCATCGGCTACGACCTGCTCAACGAGCCAATCGCTTCTTACTTCGATCGCGAGACCCTGAATCCCCTGTTGGAGCCGTTGTACAAGCGCATCGTCGCAGCGATCCGCGCGCACGATCCCAATCACATCATCTTCCTCGGCGGCGCGCGCTGGAACACCGACTTCAGCGTGTTCGGCCCGCCGTTCGACGACAAGCTGGCCTACACGTTCCACCGCTACTGGGACCCGGTCACGCCGACGCTGATTGACCCCTATCTCGAATTCAGCGAGCGGTACAACGTCCCCTTGTGGATGGGCGAATCGGGCGAGAACACCTACGAATGGATCGCCGCGTTCCGGGAACTGTTAGAAGCGCACGACGTCGGCTGGTGCTTCTGGACGTACAAGCGGCTCGACACAGATCGCTGCGTCGTCTCCATCGAAAGGGCGCCGGAATGGGATGCCATCGTCGCGTTCGCCGAACATCCGCGCGCGACGTTCAAAGAGATCCGCGAGCAGCGCCCGCCCCGCCAGGTCGTGGAGCAAGCCTTGCGCGACTACCTTGACCACATCCGGTTCGCCGCGTGCCGGGTCAATCGGGGCTACCTGGCGGCGCTAGGGCTGGCATAGCTCTGGTGATAAGCGTTCACGATAAGCTAAAACTCACAGAACTTACGCAGACGTATCCATTTTTCACCGCCGAGGTCACTGAGAACGCCGAGAAATGAGAAAATCTCCGCGCTCTCGGCGTGCTCTGCGGTAAAGTTTCGCCGGTTTGCGTAAGTCCTGACTCATTTCAATTCTCACGGAGACATGACTATGAAACTCGAATTGATTGCCGATTACAATTGCCGCACGGGAGAAAATCCGCTGTGGCACCCCGACGAGCAACGCCTGTACTGGGTGGACATCCCCAACGGGCGGCTCTTCCGTTACGACCCGGCGACGGGCCGGCACGAGCTATGCTACGAAGGCCGGCCCATCGGCGGCTTTACCATTCAGGCCGACGGCGCGCTGTTGCTGTTTCAGGACAGGGGCACGGTGACGCTCTGGCGCGACGGCGTGATGGAGACCGTGATCGAAGAAATCCCCGCCGAGGTGAACACGCGCTTCAACGACGTGATCGCCGACCCGGCCGGGCGCGTTTTCTGCGGGACAATGCCCACGCCGGAACGCTCCGGGCGGCTCTACCGCCTCGATCCCGATGGGACGCTCACCGAGGTTGTGGATGGCGTCGGCGTCTCCAACGGCCTGGGCTTCACGCCCGACCGCAAAGGGTTGTACTACACCGACACGACGAAGCACGTCATCTACCTGTTCGACTATGACGAAGCCACCGGTGCGATCACCAACCGCCGCGACTTCGTCCGCGTGCCGCAGGTTGCCGGCGAAGGCCACCCCGACGGGATGACGGTGGATGCGGAGGGCTACGTCTGGTCGGCGCGCTGGGACGGCAGTTGTCTCGTCCGCTACGCGCCCGATGGGACGGAGGTGCAGCGTATCACGTTCCCGGCGAAGAAAGTTTCCTGTCCTACCTTCGGCGGCCCGGACTACACCGACATCTACGTCACCACGGCGAACATTCAAGGCAAGGAGATCGAAGGCCCCGGCGCGGGCGCGCTCTTCCGCCTGAACCTGGGGATCAAGGGCGTGCCGGAGTTCCGGTCGAGAATCATGATTCCAACTTTCTCAGGAATTCCACATTAACCAACGGTTGGGTGAAATGGCGCGCAAGCTGTGAGCTTGCGGGCACGGCAAACTGACAGTTTGCTCTACAAACGCTCATTAACCAGCGGTTGGGTGAAATGGCGCGCAAGCTGTGAACTTGCGGGCGCGGCAAACTGACAGTTTGCTCTACAAACACTCACATTAACCAGCGGTTGGATGAAAGTAGCGCAAGCTGTTAGCTTGCGGGCGCGGCAAACTGACAGTTTGCTCTACAAACGCTCATTAACCAGCGGTTGGGTGAAAGGTAGCGCAAGCTGTGAACTTGCGGGCGCAGCAAACTGACAGTTTGCTCTACAAACGCTCATTAACCAGCGGTTGGGTGAAATGGAGCGCAAGCTGTGAACTTGCGGGCGCAGCAAACTGACAGTTTGCTCTACAAACGCTCATTAACCAGCGGTTGGGTGAAATGGCGCGCAAGCTGTTAGCTTGCGGGCGCGGCAAACTGACAGTTTGCTCTACAAACGCTCATTAACCAGCGGTTGGGTGAAAAAGTAGTGCAAGCTGTTAGCTTGCGGGCGCAGCAAACTGACAGTTTGCTCTACAAACGCTCACATTAACCAGCGGTTGGGTGAAATGGAGCGCAAGCTGTGAACTTGCGGGCGCAGCAAACTGACAGTTTGCTCTACAAACGCTCATTAACCAGCGGTTGGGTGAAATGGCGCGCAAGCTGTGAACTTGCGGGCGCGGCAAACTGACAGTTTGCTCTACAAACACTCACATTAACCAGCGGTTGGATGAAAGTAGCGCAAGCTGTTAGCTTGCGGGCGCGGCAAACTGACAGTTTGCTCTACAAACGCTCATTAACCAGCGGTTGGGTGAAAGGTAGCGCAAGCTGTGAACTTGCGGGCGCAGCAAACTGACAGTTTGCTCTACAAACGCTCATTAACCAGCGGTTGGGTGAAATGGAGCGCAAGCTGTGAACTTGCGGGCGCAGCAAACTGACAGTTTGCTCTACAAACGCTCACATTAACCAGCGGTTGGGTGAAATGGAGCGCAAGCTGTGAACTTGCGGGCACGGCAAACTGACAGTTTGCTCTACAAACGCTCATTAACCAGCGGTTGGGTGAAATGGCGCGCAAGCTGTTAGCTTGCGGGCGCGGCAAACTGACAGTTTGCTCTACAAACGCTCACATTAACCAGCGGTTGGGTGAAAAAGTAGTGCAAGCTGTTAGCTTGCGGGCGCGGCAAACTGACAGTTTGCTCTACAAACGCTCATTAACCTGCGGTTTGGTGAAATGGAGCGCAAGCTGTTAGCTTGCGGGCGCGGCAAACTGACAGTTTGCTCTACAAACGCTATTTTCGGAGGAGACATGCAAATGAAGATAACAACCCGCGATGAAGAGCGCGTCCATACACGCGAATTGTGGATTGAGGGTGAGGAGAAATCGGTTTCTCACCTTATGGTGATCGAATATGCCATGCGCGTCGGCACAGCCGTAGTACGCATGGCGGGTATCGGCGACGTGTATACCAGCCGTGAGCACCGCAACAAAGGGTATATGCGTCATCTGTACGAAGATACCGTCCACTATATGATTGCCGAAGGCTATGACATTTCAATGCTCTTTGGCATCGAGAACTTCTACACCAAGTTCGGCTACGCTCCGGGATTGGCGGTGTTCGAGTGCAAGGTCAAGACGCGCGATGCGGAAGTCGCAGCGGTGAACGCACCCTCCGGGGCATACATCACCCGGCCCATCGGCAAGGAAGATATGCCCGCCGTGCTCGATCTCTACAACGCCAGCAACGCCATGCGCGTGTGCAGCGTCGTGCGCACCATCGAAGACTTCCCAGAATTCCACAAGGGCACGTGGTACGGCACGCCGCCGGATACGCAGTTGTGGGAAGACGCCAACGGCACGCTGCTGGCCTATGCCGTCTGGGATCGCTATGACAAAGCTGTGAAAGTCGCCGAGGTGGAGGCGCGCGACGATGCTTTCTTCCCCACGCTCCTCAGTTTCTTCGCCGCGCAGGCGGTGGAGAAACGCTGTGAGGACGTGCAGTTCTTCATGCCGCCCGATCATCCGTTCGCCGAGTACGTGCAGCGCTTCGGCGCGGAGTGGACGGTGAAGTATCCCCGCCACGGCAGCGGGATGCTGCGTTTGCTCAACCAGCAACCGTTCTTCGAGAAAATCGTCCCGGAATTGGAGCGACGATTGGCGCTCTCACGTTCGGCCGGCTATACCGGCACGTTGACGTTCGAGACAGACCTGGGGACGCTCGCGCTCGTCATCAACCGGGGGAGCATCGCCCTGGCGGGCAAGGCCGGCGACGGTCCGCGGCTGGCGCTCTCGCAGGACAGGCTGACGCAGTTAGTGATCGGCTATCGCTCCGCCCGCGACCTGCTCAACGATCCGCAGGTCAAAGCGCACGGGGACGTGCTGCCGCTGCTGAACGTCCTCTTCCCAAAAGGGACACCGTATATCTGGGTGGCGGATCATTTTTAGGCATGAATTCACAGCAGAGGCCGGGACATTGTTCTGGCCTCTGCTGTTTTGTCACTCTTCACTCTCCAAAACCCAGAGCGCGGGCAAATCGTTTCTGGAATTCGCCACCACCCAAATGTGCCCGGCCGCATCGGTGGCCGCATCCCACACGTTCAGTTCAACGACTACCGGCTGCCCCAGGCGATCGTCTTGGATGCGAAAAGCCATCCCCCCGAAGAAAAACCACGGTGCCCCCGTTTCATCGAACAGGACGGGCAACGTCGTGCCTTGATAAAGGTCTTCGTGGTAATCTTGCAGTCCCAGCACTTCACGCCATGCGTTGTCCTGGAAGTGATAGAGTGCGCGCATTGTGTCGCAACTCGCACCGCCGCACAACGCCGAGAGCAGCCACGGCGCGCCTTCCCGGTCAAGCGAGAGCGCGACCGGATAACCCCGCCGGTAGTCCTGCGGCTCCGGAAGCAGAAATTCGCGCCACTTTCCCGAGGTCTGATCAAACAGATACACCCGGCCTTGATGCAGCCCGATCCACACGCGGCCCTCAGCATCGGCCTTGATGGCTGTCACACACCCGTCGGCCACCGACGATTGCGCGCCGCGCCACGCCTGCCCATCGAACCAGCGCGCGCCGCCGCCGCCGAATGGCCCCGGTCCGCCCCAATCGCACGATCCCACCCACATCTGCTGCCGGCTCTCGACGTAGATGAGAGTATACGTTGTCAAGAGATCTTCGTCAGTGGGTGGCGACATGCCCATCGCCTTCCGCGTGAAGGTGGTCCACTGTTCTCCATCGAAGACACGCACATCCTGCTCCGTGGCCAGCCATACCCGACCCTGATCGTCGGAAACGACGCCTCGGCCTTGCAGTTCCAGGGGATGCGCAATCGGTGTCCAGCCGACGGCAGCCGGAATCAGTTCGCCGCCCACGGGCCGATAGGAGATGACGTCGCCGGTCTCGCCGAGAATCCAGGCGCGGGTCTCTGCATCCACGCCGACCAGGATATGTTCCTCGTCCACAAGCTGCGTGTCCCATCGCCCATCGCGGTACGTCGCGTAGCCGATATTCGTCATCACCCGCAGGCCCCCATCTGGTAAGGCCTGCATATTGATATGCCAGGCCAGGAGTGTGGGGTCGAGCGGCGTAACTTTGCGAAATGG
>Ga0208197_1000633_pt1 | contig 42343 bp, 45 predicted proteins | sample AD_JPNNA4_MetaG_FD_184444 | JGI IMG/M metagenome (GOLD analysis project Ga0208197, IMG submission 184444) | Active sludge microbial communities of municipal wastewater-treating anaerobic digesters from Japan - AD_JPNNA4_MetaG (SPAdes) (version 2) | ecosystem: Engineered > Bioreactor > Anaerobic...
TTGAGCAACACCTTATAGAGGAAGACCTGAATATTATAAAGGAAATATCAAATGGATAACAAGTGGTGAACTCAATTACAACGTAATTACTGATACCATTGAAAAAATTACAGAAGAAGCTGTAAGAAATACTAATCTTAAAATACTTCCTATCGGAACTTTTTTAATGGCAATTACAGGATTGGAAGCAAAAGGAACAAGAGGAAGTTGTGGTATTGTTGGTGCAGAAGCTACTACAAATCAGTCCTGTATGGCTTTGTTTCCAAATGAAAACTTAGATAGTGGCTACTTGTATCATTACTATGTTTGGCAGGGAGATAATCTTGCATTTAGGTATTGTCAAGGAACTAAACAACAAAGTTATACCGGAAAATTAGCTCGAATTCTTCCCATAGTTTTACCTCCAACCAAAGCTGAACAAACAGCAATAGCCACAGCCCTGAGTGATACCAACTCTCTTATAAACAGTCTGGAAAAACTTATCGACAAAAAGAGAGCCATTAAAGAGGGGGCTATGCAGGAACTCCTTACAGGTAAAAGACGCCTGCCGGGGTTTGGCGGGGAGTGGAAAGTGAAGAAGATTGGTAATATTGCTCCTTTACAAAGAGGGTTTGATTTGCCTAATCCTCAATTAAAAAAAGGAATTTATCCTGTAGTATATTCAAATGGCATTGGAAATTATCATTCAAACTATATGGCAAAAGCACCTGGTGTTGTAACTGGTCGTTCAGGAACATTAGGGAAAGTTACTTATATAACAAAAGATTATTGGCCACATAATACTGCTTTATGGGTTACCGATTTCAAGGGAAACTATCCCTTGTTCATTTACTATTTATACATTAATATCAAACTTGAAAGATTTGGTACTGGCTCTGGTGTTCCTACTTTAAACAGAAACGATGTTCATGATTTTAAAATTACAATACCATCCACCCCTACAGAACAAATTGCCATAGCACAAATTCTCTCCGATATGGACAAAGAAATAGAAACATTAGAAGAGAAACTCACAAAATACCGTCAGATAAAACAAGGGATGATGCAAGAACTTCTGACCGGAAGGACGAGGCTTGTATGAGTAAAGTGGCATCTATTGAAAAGACAACACAGGCCCGTGTGATAAAACTTTTCCAGAAGACCCTTAAGTATCGTTACCTGGGTGACTGGGAAAAACGAGAAAACAGTAACATCGAAGAAGACCTCTTAACAGACTATCTGAAAAAGTCCGGTTACAGTAACATACTTATAAACAGAGCCTTTCATGAACTCAAAAACACCGCCGGACATCAGGGGAAAAGTATATATGACATAAACAGAGAGGTATACTCCCTTCTGAGATATGGAATTAAGGTAAAAGAAGAGGCCGGAGAAAACACACAAACTGTCTGGCTTATAAACTGGGAAGAACCACTGAAGAATGATTTTGCCATCGCAGAAGAGGTAACTATTAAAGGAGTTCACAACAAGAGACCCGATATTGTGGTTTACGTTAACGGTATCACCCTTGCCGTTCTAGAGTTGAAACGAAGCACCGTGTCCGTGTCAGAAGGTATACGGCAGAACCTGGACAATCAGAAGCACATCTTCATAAAGAACTTCTTCTCTACTATACAATTTATAACTGCGGGAAATGACACTGAAGGTCTCCGCTATGGTGCAATAGAGACCCCTGAAAAATACTACCTGTCCTGGAAGGAAGTAAGTGAAGACCAGAGAGACCCTTACCTCCTTGAGATAACCCGCCCCATCAGGGAACTGGCAGACCGGGCAGAATACCTCCTGGACAAAAACCTGATTCAGCTTTTTAATAAGGAACGTTTCCTCGAACTTCTCCATGACTTTATTGTTTATGACAGGGGGATAAAAAAGCTCTGCAGACATAACCAGTACTTTGGCGTAAAAGCCTCTGCTCACTGTTTGAAACGTAGAGAAGGCGGAATCATCTGGCATACACAGGGTTCAGGTAAAAGTTTAACAATGGTCTGGCTCACAAAATGGATAAGAGAAAATGTCCCCAACGCCCGTGTTCTCATCATTACTGATAGGGACGAGCTGGATAAGCAAATTGAGAAAGTTTATAAAGGCATAGAAGAAAATATTTACCGAACTAAAAGTGGAAAAGACCTTATAAATAAACTGAGTAACACTCTGCCCTGGTTGATGTGTTCTCTGATTCATAAGTTCGGAAACATGGAAGATGATTACGATGAGTATATCTCCGACCTAAAGAGCAACCTGCCGGAAAACTTTAAAGCTATGGGAGATTTTTATGTCTTCGTGGATGAGTGCCACAGAACACAGACCGGAGACCTTCACAAAGCTATGAAATCCATTCTCCCAGATGCTGTGTTTATAGGCTTTACTGGAACCCCGCTTTTAAAAAGAGATAAACAGAGAAGTGTTGATGTCTTCGGGAACTATATCCATACCTATAAGTTCGATGAAGCCGTAAAGGACGGTATGGTGCTTGACCTCCGGTATGAGGCACGGGACATAGAACAGAAAATCACATCTATGGACAAAATCGACCTGTGGTTTGACGCAAAGACTAAAGGACTGACAGACTCTGCAAAGACAGAACTAAAGCGAAAGTGGGGAACTATCAAAAAGGTATTCAGTTCAAAGTCTCGTCTGGAAAAAATAGTAGCAGATATAATGCTGGACATGGGGACGAAAGAACGTCTCCAAAACGGAAGAGGTAATGCAATGCTTGTCTCAGGAAGCATATACCAGGCGTGTCGATATTATGAGATGTTTCAGACCTGGGGTTTTAAACAGTGTGCTATCATTACATCATTTGTTCCGTCCCACAATAACATAAAGGGGGAGGAAACAGGCGAAGGTAACACTGAAAAAATAATGCAGTACGAGATTTACCAGAAAATGCTGGAAGGAAAACCCCCAGAGGTCTTTGAAGAGGAAGTAAAAAAGAAATTTATAGACGAACCTGCTCAAATGAAGCTCTTGATAGTGGTAGATAAACTGCTTACCGGATTCGATGCTCCTCCTGCAACATATCTGTATATAGATAAGAGTATGCAAGACCACGGACTCTTTCAGGCGATATGCAGGGTCAACCGTCTTGACGGTGATGACAAAGAATACGGGTATATCATAGACTATAAAGACCTGTTTAACAGCCTGGAAAAGTCTGTGGGGGAGTATACATCTGGAGCTTTCTCCGATTTTGACCCGGAAGATGTGCAGGGAATTCTCTCTGACCGGTTGATAAAGGGTAAGGAGAGACTCGATGACGCACTTGAAGCCGTAAAAGCCCTCTGTGAACCTGTAGAACCTCCGAAGGACACACTCTCATACATCCGTTACTTTTGTGGAAAAGATACTCAAAATCCTGCCGAACTGAAAGACACAGAACCAAGAAGAGTCGCACTATACAAGTCAGTTGTAGGACTAATAAGAGCTTATGCAAGTATTGCAAACGAGATGGAGGAAGCAGGATACAGTAGAGAACAGGTTACTTCTATAAAGAGGGACATTAAGCATTACGAGAATGTCAGGCAGGAGATAAAACTGGCCAGTGGAGACTATATTGACCTGAAAAAATATGAGCCTGCCATGAGGCATCTTATAGATTCTTATATAGGAGCTGAAGAAAGCCGTGTCCTTTCAGCTTTTAATGACCTGTCCTTAGTGGAGCTTATTGTAGAACGAGGCGGAGCTTTCATCCACGATTTGCCGGAAAACATAAAAAGTAATAAAGAAGCTGTGGCAGAGACTATTGAAAACAATCTCCGAAGAGTAATTACCGAAGAGTCCCCCACAAACCCTATTTATTATGAAAAGATGTCAGTTCTCCTGGACGAGCTGATAAAAACGAGAAAAGAAGAAACTGAGAAGTATGAAGAATACCTCCAGAGAATCTGTGAACTAACGAAGAAAATAAAAAGACCTGATAAAGGAAACGACTACCCACAGTCACTGGACAGCCCGGCCAAAAGAGCTTTATATGACAACCTGGAGAGAAACGAAGAGCTTGCTCTTGAACTTCATAAAAAAATAAAATTTAAAAGGTGTGACGGATGGAGAGGGAGTATGTTTAAAGAGAAAGAGCTTAAAATGGTTATAAGAGAAACTCTTGCCCGGTATGGAAAAACAGACAATAAGGAACTGGAAACAATCTTTGAACTCGTAAAGAAACAGAGGGAATATTAGTGTACACAATAGAGGTAGGAAACATAACTATAGATGTCATAAGGAAAAAGATAAAGAATCTGCACCTGGGAGTTCATCCCCCAGAAGGGAGAGTTAGAATAGCCTCTCCTTTGTGGGTAAAAGATGATGCCATACATATGTTTGCCATATCGAAGCTCCCCTGGATAAAACGTCAACGGAGAAAGTTCATAGGACAAGAGAGAGAGACCGAGAGAGAATTTCTTTTTAGGGAGAGCCATTACTTGTGGGGGAAAAGATACCTTTTGAATATCATTGAACATGAATCTCCACCTAAAATCATTCTAAATAAGGATAGTATTGACTTATATGTCCGTAAAGACACACCACCAGAACGGCGGAGAATCATAATGAATGAGTGGTACCGCAAAGAGATAAAAAAAGTAATACCTGAGTTACTTGATAAGTGGGAAAAAATCATAGGAGTTTCGGCCTCAGACTGGAGAGTGAAGCTAATGAAAACCAGATGGGGCACATGTAACATCGGAGCAAAAAGAATATGGTTTAATCTTGAACTGGCAAAGAAGCCAGTAGTGTGTCTGGAGTATATCATAGTACATGAACTTGTTCATCTCTTGGAAAGGCGTCATAACGAGAACTTCCTCCGCCTAATGGAGCAGTTCATGCCTCAGTGGAGGAAATATAAAGAGGAACTGAATAGACTTCCGGCAAGCTATGCTCAGTGGGAGTACTGACGGACATAGAAATATGTGTAGTAAAGTTTATAATATCTATAATGCTTACCAGTGAGAAAGGAGAAAATTTATTTGTTAGGAAAAATTTTTAATAAAAAAAACACAGATGAAAATAAAGAAAATTCATCTGAAATATCTACTCCTAAATATGAAAAACCAAAGATATTACTTATAGATTTATCTGATAACGTAATTACAAGCGTAAGGAATGCTGGTTTTAATGCTGTAGCAGGTTCTTTCGGTAATCCATATAAAGTAAAACTTTCTGATGCATATCACCCTGTAATTTATGAATTTGGACTCCCAGAAAATTATATAGAACAGGAAGTTATAATTATTGATTTAACTCCTCCCGAAATACTCGATAACCCAAAAGGGCAAAAACTGGTATCAGAAGGAGAACCCGATTGGTGGGCAAAATGTAGTTATGGTGTAATTGACCCTCGACCTCGAATAATGAAAAATCTTCAAGAAAATTTCACACGTATTTTTATAGAAGGAGGATTTTTTATTATCTTTGCTCAGCCTCGTTTAATACAAAACTTAGTTAAGGGGAGGTTTATGCAACTTCATGGCTTAAGACAATTTGTATCAGAACCTATATATGCTGATAATTGGTCTTTCTTACCTTTCCTTTCTCCGCAAAATTTAAAAATAGAATCACTTACCGGGGAGGAAATATTTTTAAGAGACAGCCCTATTACTGGTAATGTTTTTGACGGGGCTAAATATACAACTATTATTAAGGAATTTACATATCAAGACATGACTTTTGAACCTATTTTCTGGAATAAATTCGACAATTGCGTCGGTGGTGTGATTTCATATAACAATACTAAAGGAAAGGTAATTATTCTTCCTCAAATAGCAAATAAAGCTGATGGTATTGTAGAATTGTTAAGTAAAGGTCTACTAATCATATCTCCTCACCTTTTTCCTTGTAACCCAACATTTAAATGGATTGAAAACAAAGAATATTTCTTACCCAATGAAAAAAAATTAAACATAGAAAAAGAAGAAATAAAACAAAAATATGATTTAGAGATTGCAGAAAAGGAAAGAGAAATTCAGGAAAATCATATTAAGTATGATTTCCTTCATGATTTATTAACAGAGACAGATAAAAAATTAGTTAGTTCTATAGAAAAATATTTTAACTGGTTAGGCTTTAATAATGTAAAAAATATGGATGAAATCAATGAAACAAAAAAAGAGGAAGATTTACAGGTTGAAATTGATGAAGATTTGCTCATAATAGAAATCAAGGGGCTTGGTGGAACTTCCAGAGATAGTGATTGCAGTCAAATCAGTAAGATAAGATATAGAAGAATGAAAGAAAGGGGTAATTTTGATGTTTTCGGATTATATATTGTAAATCATCAAAGACATATTCCACCGCTAGAAAGAAAAAACCCGCCTTTTTCTCCAACTCAGATTGAAGATGCAGATGGGGAACATGGAGAAATAGGTTTACTGACCACCTGGCAATTATTTAATCTGTATTTCGCGATAGAAGATGGTTTTATAACAAAAGAAAATGCAAGGAAAAGCCTTTTAAAATGTGGATTAATTGACTTTTCCCCTTCAAATTGCATTGATTTAGGAAGAGCAAAAGAAATCCATCATAAAGGGCTTGTTGTAATAATTGATATAAATAATAAAATTAGAACTGGAAATAAAATTATTATAAAAAACAATAGGTTTTCAGAGGCAAATATTTTAGAGATTCAGGATAATAATAAAAAAGTAGAAGAAATTAGTTCGGGAGAAATTGGTATTAAACTGGATAAAGAAGTGAAAGAGACAGACGAGTTATTCTTAAAAATTAATTAAGGAAGATTGTCAGACGGGATTCTATACCTACCCATATTATTACAAGAAAAACAGTGTTATTACTGGTAAAACACGTTAACGAGAAAAAAATGCAGGATGTTGGAGACAATAAAGAGAGGGAGAGAATTGTATGCCAGTCTACGTAAAAATTACCCAAGAGGGAGTAGAAAAGTTAAAAGGTAAGGTAAGCCCTGAGATACTATCACATCTGGAAGAAAGAGCATCATCAGTATTAAACGAAAGAAAAGAAAAAACATTAAAAAAGAAATTACGGTCTTTAGACGCTCAGGAAGAAGATATAAATTTTATAATAAGTTATTTTGAAAAGTTTTCAGGGCCAAATGGAAGCCTGAATAAAAAACTGAAGGAAAGACCAGTAGGAAAAGGTAAAAATAAAGCAGCAAGTCGGCGTTATAGCCACAGTAGTTATTTGCCAGACATATACAGGAGTCTACCACGAGCCAATTATAAGGACGATACCTAAAGGAAGGGGTAAGAGATGTACCTGATAGACAAAGAAAAAAATATGATATCCAAAATTTCCGAGAAAACCTTTACAGAATTAGGGTTTAAAGAGAGAGAAAACCTTCAGGAATGGCTGGACAAGAACCCTGAAGCACTGGGAGAGGAACTTTTAATCATTCAGAAAGAGTTCTGTGGTTTTAAAGACACTTTAGAAAGACTCGACCTTCTGGCTCTGGACAAAGACGGAAACCTCGTAATAATTGAGAACAAACTCGATGACACAGGAAAAGATGTTACATGGCAGGCACTGAAATACGCTTCATACTGTTCCACTCTGAAGACAGAAGAAATAAAGTCCATTTACCAGGAATACCTGAACAAAAAGAAAAGTAACGAAAAAGCAGAGGATAAACTCCTTGAGTTCTTCGAAGTTGCAGATTATGAAGAATTGTCTTTAAACAAAGGCCAGACACAGAGGGTTATGCTGGTGGCGGCAAACTTCCGAAAAGAAGTCACCTCCACAGTCCTTTGGTTACTGAACTATAACCTGAGGCTACAGTGCTTCAAGGTAACTCCTTATCAGTTAGAAGAAAAATTATTTTTAGACCTCGAACAAATCATTCCCATGAAAGACGCTGAGGAGTATATCATTAGCATGGCTGAAAAGACTCAGCATGATATTACTTCCCAGGAAGGGGAAAAGCTAAGATATACCATTCGTAAGGAGTTCTGGGCAAAGTTATTAAAGCAAATGAACTCTCAGTCCACTTTATTCCAAAACATCAACCCCACAAAAGACTTCTGGATTTCTACCGGTATAGGCTTTGGTGGAATTACTTTTGCTTTTGTCATTTCTAAAAGATATGCACGGTCAGAGATTTACATTGGAAAAGCTGAAGCTGAAGAAAACAAAGCCATATTTGATGAACTAAAAAAACACAAGGAAGATATTGAAAAAGCCTTTGGGACTGAATTGGAGTGGGAAAGATTAGATACCAAGAAGAGCTGCAGAATAAAAGCCGAGAAAAAAGACGTGAACATTTATAATAAAGACGACTGGCCGAATATGATGGACTTTATGATTGAGTCAATGATTAATCTGGAAAAAGTGTTCAAAGAACCGCTAAAAAAGATAAAAGAGAGTTTAAAATAAGAAACCAGTGGTAGTATCTATGCCAATAATATTATGTAGCAAGGAGTAAAACTCATGCCAGTAATCTGTAATAACTGTAGTAGTGAGAATTCTGAAATAGGAGTTAAAAATAAATGTTAGACTATTCTGAATATGCCCATAAAAGTAACAGAATATATAAACTGAAACAAACCGGCTCTACAATCTTTGAGACCTCTCTTAGTGATATACAGGGAATTCATAAGGTTCCATTTGCACTAAATTTTCAGGATAAAATAATTTCCAGAGAAGAGGCTCAGAAGTATTATAGTTATTCAAAAGGTATAGAAAAAATCTTGAAAGAACTAAAAAACGGGAAAGATATTTATACTACGTTCTGGGCCCAGGTTTACTATAAAAAATCCAATGAAAAATGTGCCATAAACCTTATAACATCTATAGCAAGTGTATTTTCCCTATACATATTCACCTTTATGGAATTTCCTCTCCTGGCATTATGCCCGGATTGCCATGAAGAAGTTATTTTTGACTATAAGAAAATTCCTCTGGAACATATCCCTCAGAACTTCTTTGCTCATAAAAATATCCTCTGTAAATTTACAGAAAAAATTCTTTCCGGATTAAATAATATAATATCTTCGTCAGAATACCAGAAAGAAGCTTTAAAACAGTTAATTAATATCCCATTTACAGAAGAAGAATTAAGAAAAAAACTACGAGAAATAAAATATTTAATCGGAAAGAACGAATTTAATTTCACGCAAGATGATATAGAGCGTATTATAAAACATATAGATAAATTCACCGATAAATACTGTGATTTTGTATCTGAGACAGGGAAACATCTTGAAGCCAGATGGGCAGTGAGAGAAGCCATAGAAAAAGAAAAAGAAATCTATCTACTAAGAAGATGTTCTAAGTGTAATAAATTAAGCAGGCAATATTTTTCTACAAAGGATTTTAAAGTCTCATTGGACTATATGTTACCATCCAGACACAGGGCAGATGTAGCTCTATTTGATAAAGAAGACTGTTTGAAGGCAATAATAGAGATTATGGATGAAGAGACGGTTTCTGAAGAAAAAGAAACAAATCTGAAAGATATATCATGGGGAGAATTCAGTGCAGAAAACATTATTAGCTCAAATGAATGGCTTGTTAAAAAAGATTACTTTAAGACCTGTATGTGTAAAGAATGTAAGAAAAATCAAACTGAAGATATATTTCCTGAAACAGTTCAACAAAAAGTATCTGTATCGACTGGAAAAGGAAAAGTAAAACTGGAAAGTGAGAATTATTACTTTCATATTAACCTTCTGCTAAAAGAAGAATTCAGATATCCAAAAAACATGGTAGAGATTGTAATTAAAGAACTAGAAAGCTTTTTTGACTTCAAAGTCACTAAAATACAAAGTTTTTATGAAGACGGTACTGCAGAAAATATCTATGAATTTAATTATTCTGAAAAATTGCCTTCTGATAATGATGAAATGTGCGTTACAACATTTATGCTTAATTCTTATTATTCTTATGGTAGTTCTACTGTAGGAGAATATTTAAATACTGTATGTAAAAGTGTTAAACATCTTCCTTCACCAAGTAAAAAATCAAGATTTCAATCTATGTTCAGAAATTATTCACCTTATTGTAATCAGGAAAATCTGGTCAGATTATTATCTATCCTATCTAGATTTTTTATCATGCCAAAAAACGTAGAAATTCAATGTATTGATTATTATGATTGCAAATACGGAGGCTATGAGAGTCGTAAATACAGAAAGAAGAAAAAAGGAACGCACCGTTATTCCATACCTCATGAAAATGCTTATGGAACAAAGATAGAAGAGATAATAGAGAAAGGATTAACGGAAGAAAATATTAATTTTATAAAACAGTTTAAATTATATACAAAGGAATCCCTTTTCACCATATTAGATTTTTATATAGAAGAAGGGAAAATAGCAATTTACTGTGATGGCTTTGAATATCATTATAATAAAGAAAATGTTATTAAGGATAGATACCAGGACAGAGAATTACAGTATCTGGGTTATAAAGTGTTAAGGTTTACAGGCTCTGAGATTGTAGGTAATCCAGGAAAATGTATTGAAGAAATCAAGAGGTTTCTCAAAAAATGTTCCTCTGTAACACAGTAGGAGCATCCGTGTCACCAGGGGCAAAGTAAACAGAAATGCGGAGACGGCGTGATGAAGAGAAATACAATAACGATTATTGAACTGGTTATAGTTATCTGTGTCATAGTTGTGGCTGTCAGGGTATGGGCTCCACATAAAGAAACGGGAGTTCAACCAGTCCATAATCTTTTCAGACCTAACGTTAATAAACCTCGTAATGAAAATTACTGCCCTAAGTGTGGCAGTAATGAATTAATATTTGCAAGTTATAATAGTGAAGTATCAGAAACGCCAGGAAAATGGCTTGAAGGCAAAATGTGTCGGAAATGTCACTGGCTTTCTTTCAAATGTCCAAAATGTGGTGGGGAAGTTTATAAGTCGCCTCCATTTAACTCTGGAGTACCAGGGGCATGTAGCTATATAAGTGTAGGATGTAAAAAATGTAATTGGTATTCTGATTTTCGGTAGTCAATATTGGGGTTTGCCCATCCCCGCGAAAAAGCCGGCAGAACTCTTCAGAGCTATACTGCCAGGCAGGTTCCTCTATTACCGATGATTTTCGTCCAAAAGCTAAACCATGTTATCAAAAACATCCCTTTTTAATAAAGACTTGAAATCCCTCAAATGAGGGTACTAAGCAGAATCGTGTAAAAATGTACGCTAAGCTGTGATTCCATTGTAATATATAGTTTTTTTAACTGAATTATTTTTATTATAATACTGCAGAAAACGACCGTTTCTTGCAGTGATATTTTTACACTTTATAGTTATTGATTTTACTGGGGTTGGAAACTGCAAAAACTCATGCAAAAATCAAACTGCAAAAAGTCAAATTTATAGTTGAGTTCTTGCAGAAAATGGTCTTACCGTACATTTTTACAAGCATCTGCCTACTACCCTAAATGGGAAAAATATTCCATAGAAAAAGTAAAAAACTTAACAGAGCATCCCTGGAGACCTTTACTCCTGTGACATCTGCAGCACTCCGCAGCTCGTTCAGGAATGATTTCTTTACTCAGAACAGTATAAACCTTACCCTCAAGTATGCTACACGTCAAAATAGAGAGCAGTTTTTATTCTCAGTCATAAAGACTTTCAGCCAGGTCTGGTAACAGTACATGTTCACACGATTCTGCCTGATACCCTTAAAGTGTCTAAAGCGATTTTAGACCACTATCTCAGGAAACTTCTTTTTGAACTCTGATAAGATTATGTTTTCCTGTGCCAGCTTCTTTGCCTCACCCTCAACCATAAATGACAGCCCCTTCTGTATTTTCTCATTATTGTTTACATCAGTTACTACTGTACAAAGTTTATCAGGACAGGTTTTAGTAAGTTTTATCAAAACTTCTTCCGCTGAGATAGTATTTCTCTCTTCCTTCCAGAACTCATTTACAGCTTTCCGGGTCTTTTCGACAGTTGCCACTCCACCAGCAGTGTTTTCACAGGCTGAGGCAGTGGCAGGTTTAAATAAGTTTTCTAAGGATATTTCTTTACAGAGCTTTACGAAGTATCCCGAAGGATTCTGTATATTATTCTTACCCTTTAGAATTATTCCCAGGGCACGTATTGTACCAGGAATGTCAGATATATTCCTCTTTTTTAACTCGTTCATTCCTATGTAAAGAGCTTTTTCCTGAACACCTGCTGAAGCCAGGTCACTGTTATTTGGCACTGCAGGAGCTGGAGCTGATACAGGAGACACAGGGGTAGGGATACTTTGTGGAATATTCACAGGGGGTATCTGTTCTTTTACCTTCGGAAGTGGTATAGAAGCCAGTATAGAGCCAAGAGATGAAACTTCTTCTTCAGTCTCTTGTTTCTCAAAAGTGTTATTATTTACGGTATTATTAAACTCTACGGCCCCCATAGTAAAATTAAAACTAGCTTTTTCATGTTGCTTGTTTTCATCTTTAATAGAAGTTATAGGGACTGATTCTTCGGCTGTAAAGGTGGGCATGGTTGTTACAGGTTGTTTCGTTTTCTTTTTTGTTGAAAAATTAGAATCAGAATTTATAGAAGAAACAATCATGTCATGTTCTTTTTTTATGTTTCTTTTTGGAGTGTCACTATTTTGGTTACTGGCAGGTGTCACCGATTTGGTTACTTGATGAGTCATCGATTTGTTTTTTTGTTTATTATTATAACCGCCATGAGTCACCAAATCAGTGACTGGATTTAATTGGATTATACTGGGCTCACGTTCGCCATCCTTCCCCCAAAAGCCTTTCTTGAGAATAGTGATAAGACCTCTTCGTGCCAGCTTCTGCAAAGCGGTTGCCACATGCTGAAAAGGCAGGCGAATTAATTCCCCTATTTGCCTGCAGGTAGTAGTTATAGTCAAAGTATCTCTGGTTTCAGGAAAAGAATAAGCAAGGTAAGAGACGCCGTCCCAGACTTTGTACTCCCTCAGAGTAACTTTCGATTGTAACATGTTTTTCTTAAAAATAGAGTTAAATGGTGTAAATGGGTAAGTAATTGACATTAAAACACTCCTTCTTTAAATATGAAATTGACAAAATAGTAATAGGAGTGGTATAATACTTACAGTTCTGACGTTCTATTTTCAGATACTGCCGGTATCACAAAACTCACGCCCTGCCAGGGGCTGAATTTGTTTTTACCACTTTTTCTAAATCTCACTTTTTGCTTAATTCAAAAACGTCGTATCTACGACAGACATGAAATTCTATACTACCCTGAAGAATTCCTTTAGAACTTCGGATTTAAAATATCCATAGTGTCTTCCTTAACCCCCATCGCATAAATCTTATTTTTAGACAGCATCTTCAACACATTCTCTGGAATATGAAAAGATGCAAAAATTGGAATTAACTCTTTTCCTTTATACTCCGGGAAGTATTCGAAGAAAGTCTTACCCTTAATAAGTTCTATAAACCCTTTAGCCTCTTCCGGCTTGGGGTTGGACTTTGCTTCTACAAGAATTATTTTTTCAGGATACATGGCTATAACGTCAAATTCCCTCTGGTCTGCATTGTCTTTTGGGTTATAAATTTTAGTCCTCGTGTATATCCTACCGTTTTTCAGGCCGAAGTGCTTCTCAGCAATAAACTCTATATTCGGAATGACCATGTCTTCAACCAGGGTACCAAGTTTTTTAACAACTTTTTCCCACTGATTGTTTATTTCTTTTTTCATCTCCTTAGTATCTTTTCTTAACTCTTCTTTAAACTCTTTCATTTCCTGTTTAAAGTCTTTCATTTCCTGGCTTAATTTATCCAAATTAATTTGAGTATTCATCTGCATATATGCTAATCTCATCAGAGCATTTTCAATATCACTTACTCTTTCTTCTATAACTGGCATAACTTATCACCTACCTTTCTACTACAACCTCTGATGCTGGCTTTCGTCCTTTTTTTGGTTAGTAGCTATACCTTTTTTCTTTAATATTCTAAATACTGTAACAGGAACAGTGTTATATTTTTTAGCTATTTCTACAGTAGTATATCCTTCATTATATTCTTTAACGAAAATATCAGCCAGGTAACTATATTTTGTTTCTCTATTTTCACCAGGGGATAGGTCTCTTTTAGCTAAAGTATTTACTCTCTGTTTTGTAATGCCAAGTATTTCACCTATCTCTTGACAGGACATACCCTTTTTTCTCATATCTTTTATCTGTTTTATTTTTTCTGCTGTCCATTTTACACCTGACATTTGTTAACACCTTCCTAATCTACTATAAATATAACATATGTATTTACGTCATTCAATAGTAATGTGAAAATATTTTTACAGACTTTTCTTTTCTTTATGATACTTGGTTTTTTGGCTATAGTTATTTACATAATACTATTGACAAATGTAAATAATTATGATAATATATAATTACAGGGAAGAACAAGGGAGGGAAAAGCGGTACATACGGGGCGGGTAGGGTCTGCCTGAACCTCTGGCTGAAGGAAGGTGGGAGCCGGAAGGAAGCAAGACTGCTCACGGTGTAACGAAAAACGGGAAGATTTATTACAGTAAGGAGTGATATAAATGTGTATAGGAATTGAGTATTACATACCTGATAATGACGGTGAAGAAAATCAGGTAGAAACAAAGGAAATCAATTTTGAAGAAATTCCATTTTAGGTTAAATGATGAAGGGGAGCAGTGCTGCTAACACTGTTCTCCCCTGGGTAATTCAAACCAATCAAATAATATCATGAAAAGGAGAGATATACAATGACCAATACTACAAACAGTAAAGGTCAGATAATCAGATGGAAATCCTATGAAAGAGACAGATTTAATCTTATAACTTCAAAATGGGATAACGGTTACATAGTTCTTAACCTTGGAACTGGTAAGAAAGGGATAAGACAGTATAAAGTAACGAAAGAGAACGGAGAAGTTTACTGTAACTGTTATGACCATATAGAAAACAATTCAATCTGTAAACATCAAATTGCCGTCTGGAATTATAACAAGCAGCAGGCAAATAAATCAGTCTATGAGATAAAAAAAGTAGAAGTTCCGGAAGAAATTCAGAAGGTAATAAACAGATGGTAAATATAATCGTGGTGGGTGAAAACCTGCCCTTTAAGGGAGGTATAAGCAATGATAGATATAGCTCCAGATATTAAAGAACCAGAAGAAATAAGACTAAAACATAAATTAATATCAGATATGACAGAAGAAGAGTTCAGGGAATATATGGAAGGCGTTCCATTTTAAATAATCCACTGGGAGGGGGTAAAACCTCTCCCTATTTTTTAAGAAAGGAAGTAAGGTAAATGAATAAACAGATAACCGAAATTATTACAGAAAAAATAATAGATGCACTTGAAAAGGGAGATATTCCCTGGATGAAGACCTGGATAAATGCTCCCAAAAATGCCATTTCAAAGAAAGAATACCGTGGTATAAATAGATTACTGCTATCAATGACAGAATTTTCTTCACCATACTTCCTGACTTATAAGCAGGCCAGAGCTCTGGGAGGATATGTTAAAAAAGGCTCTCAGGGAATTCCAGTTGTTTACTGGCAGATAGTAAAAGTAGAAGAGGAAGGAATTGAAATTACTGAGAAAACAGTCCCTTTTATGAGGTACTATACGGTCTTCAATCTTGACCAGGTAGAAGGAATAGATAAGAGCAAATTCACTGTAAATCAGAAAGAATTTGAACCTGTGGAAAACTGTGATAATATAGTGAAAGGCTATAAAGATGGCCCTGTTATATTAAATCAAGGATTTCAACCCTGTTATATTCCTGCAAAGGATACAATTGAAATTCCTGCAGCTGGTAACTTTAATTCCTGTGAAGATTATTATTCTACACTGTTTCACGAATTAATCCACAGTACCGGTCATAAGAGCAGACTCAATAGAAGAGAAATTGTTTACTCTCATTTCTTCGGAAGTGACTCTTATGCAGATGAGGAGCTCGTTGCAGAAATCGGAGCAAGTTTCCTGTGTGCTACTGCTGAAATAGATAATAAAACTATAGATAATTCAACTGCATATATCCAAAATTGGCTTAAGGTTCTGAGAGATGACCGTAAGATGATAATAAACGCTGCAAGCAGAGCAGAAAAAGCAATGAGCTATATAATAAATAACGTAAAGGAGATAAATTGTGAAAAAGCCTGAGAAGTTTGAAATTACAAAAATAAAAGAACCAGAGGAGAAGAATGAAAAAGAAACTCAACAGGACAATATGTGGAAAGAATTCATTAAACTGCATTTTCCACAGTTACTGGATAAAGGACTTCAACAGATTATAAAAGATGGTGAAACAGGGGAAAATGATACTGAATTTCTCTATTCAATAAAACTATCCATAGCAAAAGAGATAATTACAGGTGGGAAATATAACAGAGAGGAAACTTTAAATCTCCTTGATTTTCTTAACAGTCTGATTATTCTTCCAGAAGAGTTAGAAAGTAAATTTTATTATGATGAAGTAAAGAAAATGTCCTTTAAACAGGAAACAGGTAAAGACCTGTTATATCCTCCGCCGGTAGAGATTACAGATGAGGAAAGAGACACTTGCCCTGAATGTAAGGATTATTTCTGCATTGATTCTGATGGTAAAGGTAATAGTTACTATGAATGCTGGAACTGTGGATGGATTGAATATATATCTCCTGAAAAATATAACACATTTATGAATCGTTTAAATTCCCTTTTTGAGTCAGACATATAATCAGTCTGGAAAAAATCAAGGCGGAGGTTCCAGTGAAGGAGCTACTGCCTGAAAGGATGATAAAGATGAATAGCAATATAAAATTAATCCTGGAAAGACCATTTCCGAAGGAACTTATCAGATACAGAGAGGGCCAGAAGAAAAAACAACTGGCATACGTAGAGACCGTAAATTATATAGAACGTCTTAATGAAGCATTCAATTATAACTGGAACTGGGAAATTATCTTAGAGACAATTACAGACACAGAGGTATATTGCCGTGGCAAACTCACTGTTGAAATAGATGGCAAAATCGTAATAAAAGAGGCATATGGCGGGAAAGACCTGACTATTGTAGATGTATACGACAAATCTACCAGGCAGGTCATCGGGAAAAAACCCTTTTCTATTGCAGATGATTTGAAATCCGCCGGGTCTGATGCACTTAAAAAGGCGTGCAGTCTTCTGGGTATAGGATTACATCTCTATAAAGATAAAACTACTTCCGGCGGTAATGGGAAAAGTTATAATCCTGTACAGGCAGGATATACGGTCAGTAATAGATAATTTTATAATATAATAGGGGTAAGTTGTAGAATGCTTACCCCTGTTTGGAATAAAATATAGTAAAAGAAGGGTTTTAATTTTTAAAGGGAGAAATATCTGATATGAATATAGAAATAAAATTATAATAAAACGGAAGGCTCGCCCCTGGAACACAACCCTACCAAGCGCGTGTCCGAGGCGGCCTTCTTTTAATCATAAACATTTATTTTTTATTATTTTCAGAAATAAATTATACCACATAACACAAGTATTATGGGAGGTATTGTTTATTTTAGGAGGTGGAGCTTTAGAAATATGTCGTAAAATCAAGGTTTAAATCAGATTTGACCCAATAGTATAAATTCAAAATAGAGTGAAAAGGAGCATTTAAGAATGAATTATTCTGATAGAATAAGACCTGATTCTTACAATATTTACACTTATTTAGGAGATTTATTGAGAAAGAGATATCAAATACCTACATTTCAGAGAGAAGTAGTGTGGGAAAGAGGTAATATAAAGAAACTCTGGGATAGCATATATAGATTTTACCCTTTAGGCAGTATATTAATATGGGATACAAATATAAAACTCCAGCATCACAGAGAAATTGGCGGTCATGTTATTAGTGATGATAGCACAGGTGATTATAAATATATCCTGGATGGCCAGCAGAGAACAACTTCATTATTACGGTCTATATATGGAGAAAATAATGGGAATGATGGAGTTGATAAGACTCAATTATATATAGACCTGACTATTGAGGATAAGGATGAAACTGATAATGAAAGCTATAAAAAAAGATTCTTATTCTGGGATGAAATTGATGATAGAAACGGTGAGTTAAAGGCAAATACAGGCAAAAAGAAAAGATATGATGAAGGATTAATTATAAAATTAATAGATATTAAAGATAATTTTGAGCCTTTAGAGGAAAAAATAGAAATTCATCCTGGTCAAGAATATAAATATAATCATCCAGTCCGAAAGCAATTAAGGAAAATTCGACAAGTATTAGATAATTATAAAGTTTCCTTTATAGAGTTAAGAGGAATTCAGGTATCTGAAGTATGTCAGATATTTGAAAGAATCAATCAGTCAGGTAAACCGCTTAGTATTTTTGATATAGTTGTTGCAAAGACATTTAAAGCTAAGACAGAGACTGATGAAGGTTTCTATTTAAGGGAAGTAATAGAAAATTTCAGAAAAATTAATAAGAGTAATTTCTTAGGCATAGATGATTTAACATACCTTCAAATTCTGACTGTTCTAATTAAGAAGAAATTCCCGGATTCTGGAGTGCTTAATATTACTGACATATATTTAAATAACATAAAGACAGAGCATATTAAGCAAATTTGGGCATCTGCAGAAAAGGCACTTTTAAAGACCTTTGATTTCTTTGAATCTTATTTAAGGTTGAAAGGCCCACAATTAATTCCTTACAGATACTTCTATATGACTCTTGCATTTTATTTCTTTGAAAATAAAGAGCCTGACTATGAGTTTATTAAACAGTATTTCTGGTATTACAGTTTTCATAATGATGACCTGTTAAGTAATACTACTCATTTATGGAACCATATAGAATTTCTAAATAAAGAGAAGATAAAAGAACAGGTTGAATTCGATAGATTCCTGATAGATAGGAATAAATTGAGAACAGCGTCTTACAGTTCAAAAGGAAGACTTTCAAGAGCAATTTTATCTTTATATGCAAGCCAAGACCCAAGAGACTGGAAATATCCAGATAGAAGTGTCTTGAGTGATGTATACTACTGTTTAACTGATAAACCAAACCTGCACCATATATTTCCAACTGATTATATTACAAAAAATCCTGGAAGTAATAAACTTGATAGTAATACCCTGATGAATATAGTCTATTTAACACAGATAACAAATTTGGAAATCAGCAATAAAAATCCTGCCAGTTATATTAAAGGTTATGATAAACCTGAGTTTGAAGGGATATTATCCAATCATCTGTTACCGGTGGAAATATTGGAATGGTCTCGGAAGGATGAGATGCCAGAAAATGCTCTTGATATATTTATAGAGAAGAGAATTGATAAAATTATTGAAGAACTTCAGAAAAAAATTAAGGTTTCAAAGTTTGAAATTATAGATACAAAATAGACATTATAAAGAGGAGGTTATTATGGATAGAATAGAGGTTATTCCTGGAGATATTACAGAGTTTCGGGTAGATGCTATCGTTAATGCCGCAAATAGTAAACTGCTAAATGGAGCAGGTGTAGCCGGGGCAATACATGACGCTGCAGGGCCGGAACTTGAAAGGGAATGTATTACTCTTGGCGGATGCGAAACAGGGGAAGCAAAGATTACAAAAGGATATAATCTGCCGGCAAAATATGTCATACATACCGTGGGCCCTGTATGGCACGGTGGAAATAATAATGAAGACGAATTACTTGCAAATTGTTACAGAAACTCTCTTAAGCTGGCAGAAAAGCATGGGATAAAAACAATAGCTTTTCCTTCTATAAGTACAGGTATATATGGATTTCCCTTTGAGAGAGCTTCAAAAATAGCTATAAGAGAAGTTAATAATTTCCTTTTTCGAAATACTTCCATAGAAAAGGTTATTTTTGTATGTTTCAATGGTTGGTCTTATGATTTTTATGTGACACAGTTGTGGAAAGAGAGTGAAGAAGCAATGATACTTTTTTACGATTATAAAACAGAACTTTATAAGGAATTTTCCAATTTTTATCCCTCTGAAATAAAAGTGGATGGAAAGACTTATCCTACAGTAGAACATTACTTCCAAGCCTGTAAAGCAACAACTGAAGAAAAGCATGAGGAAGTCAGGAGAGCAGAAAATCCGGATGAAGCAAAAAAACTTGGTAAATCCATTAAACAAATCCGTCCTGACTGGGAAGATATAAAATCTGATGTTATGCGTAAAGGGGTTTACGCCAAGTTTACACAGAATGAAGACCTGAAAGAACTGTTAGTATGTACAGGGGATAAGATAATCCACGAACATACAAAGAATGACAAAGTATGGGGATGGTTCAAGGGTGAAGGAGAAGATAGGCTCGGTTTAATTCTGATGGAAGTCAGGGAGAAAATTTCAAAGGAAGGGAGGTATAGGCATGCCTAATGGCACTCAATGTTTTGACTGTTTTCACTGTGGAAATATGAAAAGAGAATATACTGAACATGGTTCATTACATTGTCAATTACATAACTATGTAGTACCTCATGCTCAGTTTGTATGCAAAGACTTCTATATAGAAGATTTAACTCCATCGGAATATTACCAGAATCTGCTTGATAATTTTGAACCGGGAAAATTATATGAATTTCCTGGTTTAACGGGTGGATGGCATATTGTTCCTGATGATAATATTAAACTGGTTGATGGTAAAAAAATAGTAGTTAGTAAATTTTAATGTATATATTTCTACCGACGTCTTTTGTCGGTAGAAATATATTACAATGAGCATTACCCAATAGAAAATGATATTTTTTTACTGAATAAATAGAAGAGGAGGGAATATAATGTTTGAAGAAAGGAGTACATATCCTATAGTTACATGTGAGGAATGTAAAGGTCTTGGAGATATTTCCGTAAATAAACACTGTCCGCATTGTGGATTATTATATTCTAATAAAAATAAACGGGTATGTCTTAAATGTGGAACAATTAATGATAGCGAATTAGAAAACTGTAGCTGTGGATATATAACTGGTAGTGAAAAGAATGAGGAAATACAGGAATTAAATGAAGAAGAAAAACAAGAAAATGAAAAACAGGAAATAAATTTTCCATTAGAATTAGTTGGTACATTTGAAATCCTTAAACTTTATGAAAATAAAATTGTATTAGAACGCCCTCAAGGTTGTTTAAGCCCTGGTTCATCAGGAAGTAAAACCATATTATTAAAAGATATTACAGAAATTCAAGTAGGAGCATCAGGAGGGATTGCAGGAACTGATATTTTTACAGGTGAAAGTGCTAATGGTTTTATCAAGTTTACTATACCTGGCAACCAATTATTGAACCAAAATACGATTTCATTTGATGGTAAATACATAAAATTAGCTGAACAAATAAAAGATTACATAATTAATAAAAATATGTCTGATAAAGACAAAGAGGTAGAAAAACCTAAAGGAATGATTATAAAACAGGAAGTCTCTTCCACTAAGGACTTTTCTATCGCAGATGAATTGAAAAAATTGAAAGAACTTCTTGACCAGGGAATACTTACTCAGGAAGAATTCAATGAACAGAAGAAGAAATTATTAAATAAATAAGAGCATTATTTTATGATGAAAATAATTTTAATTAAATTAATACGTCTTTATCAGAAATATATTTCTCCAAAGATTCCTAATACCTGTAAATTTCGCCCTACCTGTTCCCAATATGCAATTGACGCTATAGAAAAATATGGTGTATTAAAAGGAATAATAAAGAGCATAATTAGATTATCAAGATGCAATCCTTATTGTCATGGAGGTTACAACCCTGTTAAATAGATGGTTTACCTTGTAGAGGCAAATAAATTTAAAAGGCCCCGGCATATCTCTACTGGGGTCTTTTTTATTATTTAGCACAGAGCAGACAATAAAATTATAAAGGGGGAGGGAAAAAATCCTTTCTCCTTGAAATTTACAAATATAAGGGTAGCGCTCACTTTTTGACATTTTTTTACTCTAAGCATTCTTTCCCTTATCTCAAGCCAGTTTGAAAGACTATGTAAAGTTGTGAAACCCGCATGGAATCATAAAAAATGTATGCGTACCTTATATTACAGTGTTTTCCCTGTATTTGTGTAATTTATAGACAATGTAAAATTGGCTTCCTGTAAGAGAAAGACACTTTTACAAGAAAATTCGGCATGTTGCCGGATATACCCCAATATAAAGATATGGTTATAGAAAAAAATGACTGAAAAATTCTTAAGTGGCATATTCTTACTAAAATAATAATAGTAAATATGGCAACTTTTCAGAGACTTCACGCAGGGCCCAGATTAACCCTCATATCATTTGACACTTAGGAGGAAAAAGAAGAAGTTACAGTGAATTGAGAGGGAAGCCGGCAAAAACAGAAAGGAATGATACCTATGGAGTCTGCTAAGAAAACACCTGAAGATTACTATCAGGAACTATCAAATTCAGGGCATGACGGTAAAGAGATTTTTCAGGTTTTACTTACCCATATAAAGGACTGTATTGAACGAAAAGACACGACAGAGGCGAATATATTTATAGTATTTATCAGAAAACAATTCCCGGATATTATCATTGACATGTCTTATACCCATAAAAAGAAAACGATTGAATTTATCTCTGAAGAGGGAATCCCTTTTCTTTCCTGTGTAGCAGATTTAGAAACTTTCTTGAAGCTGGATAGGAAAGGGTTTTCTTGTTAAGGCAGAGAGAATGAAAAATATCTGAGGGGTGACGTATATGTTAGAGGAGTTAGACAAATATGAAGGTCGATTGGTTGAAATAAAACTAAGAAACTGGGATGAATATAAAGATTCCATTATCGTAAAACCTCTTCATTATCTGGAAGAAGATTACCCTTCTTATCTGGTAGAAAAACAGGACAGTAAAAGACTTCTGGAAATAGAAGAGGGAGAATTGATATATGTAAAACCGATAGGAAGAAGGACTTGACGGTAAAATAGCCGGGATAAAGGAGGAAAATATGGATAAAGAAAGTAACCTTGAAAGAGCCAGAAGACTTATAGGTAAAGAATTCAATTTAAAGCCTCCATCTATGGAAATTTCTATAGGAGATATTAATTTTCTAAATGAGGCCCATCGTGAGAGATTTACAGATTACTGCCAGAGGGCCCATATCCACAGTGGAGATAATGAGAGAAAAGCCTTCTTCTTTATCATGGCCGGGAGTAACGACCTGGTGAGTAAAGGCATTGACCGAATGTATGACTTCACAGAGAATACTGTAAAATTTCATCCGGCCCATCTGGGAGATGACTTTGAGCAATTTGTTTTCTGCAGTAATAGTGATGCATTATGCAGATTGGCACTTAATCTTTACAATGACAGTTTTCTCTCACTCTCTGTAAATGAGACGTTTAGAGACTTGGATGAAGACAATCAACTGCTTGCCATTGAAGCAATCAAAATAAGGTTTAATATTCGATAGAAAGGATAATGTATATGACAGAACAAGAAAGAATAGAGGAAGAAGAAATATTCACCGATTTAAGCATGCCAACCTCAAAAAAATCAATTCAAAGAAGCATATTGGAAACTTTAGAAAAAGGTGAATCTTTTGTAGGCACTATAACGAATAAAGGCAAAAAATTTAAGTATGTAAAAGTTTTTTTAGATGAAAAGTTGGGAGAAGAGAATTATTCAATAGAAAATTTAGGTATGGAGGAAGGCAGCGAGACTAAAGTAAAATATAAATTCATTCCTATTAAAAATAAAGAAGTATAAAAGACAAAGCCGGGAGGAGCAATCTTTCCGGCTTTATTTTTGTTTAATTATGTGCTACAATTTGTTAAAATGAGGCACTGGTTTTTGAGAAGTATTTCTGTGTTATAGGTATTAAAGCAGAAAAGATATGCGAGTTGAAGCTGCAAATTTAAGTGCTCTACCTCTGAGCTACTCCCCCAAGATGAGGGGGAGATGGGATTCGAACCCACGGCCACTCGCGTGACAGGCGTATGTATGCAACTTTGGTTATGGCATATCTTTTCTGACATGATAGTCGCAGGTCTGGAGATGTTATTCCCTTTCACTGGAATCTTTCTACTAGATTCTATGGAACAGGAGTTGGGAAGTTTTCATACCAACCACAGTTAGGACAAGTTTTATCGGGAACAGTAGGAGGGTCATCAAGAGGTTTTCTATACTTTATGCCGATGTGCCCGCATTTAGGACATTGTTCATCAAATCCTTCTATACATAGCCAGTACCAGCCACATTTATTACATGCGAGTGGTAAATCGCTGCCTCCATCGTTAATTATGCCAGTGAGTTTGGTATCGGAACTACCGCAATTAGGACAATTATGTCCTCCTATATGCCCTACGTGATGAGGTAGTATTTTTTTATAATTCCATAACCCCAAAGCCACTACAATGACACAGAGGATTATTATTAATTCTATTATTGTTATAGTATTTCTTTTCATGAATAATTCCTCTCAGAATTTCTGCCTTTAAAGTATCTGTATATATCTACAGTAAAGCCACCGAGGAAAGAGGCAAAGATAATATATAAGAGCCAATAATTAAGAATTTCCCCATGATAATCATAATCTAATATAACATCTTTTGGAATAAAACAAGCCTCTCTTATAATTGTAATTAAATTCATAGTTTTACAAGTATAGATACCTGTAAAAAATAGGCTTAAAGGACGGTAAGAATAACCATATATATGTAGATAGAGTAAACCTGTTGTACTATAAACGTACCAGGTAATATCTTTTTTATAAAGTTTAATAATTAGAGCTCCTATAAAAGGCCCAAAACAGATAACAAGATAATTAATAAGTTTAGGACAAGATACATTAAAAAACATTAAGCAGAAACAAATCAATAAAGTCATCCCTGCACTTAAGGAGATAAAACTGCCCAGGAGCCAGTATTTAATATTGGACATCCATTTACTGTTGAGCCAGTGTTCCGGGTTTCCAGTCATAGTAGTTCTCCCTTATTTGCTTTCTTTTATTATAGCAGTTCTTACAACCCTTCTTCAATCCATAAAATATCCAGATTGGCAGCCTATTCTTACAGTCCGATTATATGCACTCACAGGAGATATAGGACAGATAACAGGAATATCTGCTTCATAGCTGTGGAAAGATTGACCGGAATTTCCGGCAGACATGGATTTATCCTGTGTCAATGTAGATGGGGCATTTGTATCATCATCTGCAGAAATTCACTTCTCCAGAGATAAATATGGCAGATACCTACTACCGGATAAATAATCAAGTATGATATAATATCTACAGGGGAGGCCTGCTCTTATGAGGAAAAGCATTGGTTTCATAGAATTAATCATAGTTCTGTCTATTGTTGTTATTATTATAAAAGGGCTGGCTTATAAGAATTTTAAGCCCGAACAGATTGGTAACATGGTTTATATAAAGGGCGGGACTTTTCAGATGGGGAAAGGTGATGTGACTAAGTATAATCAAGGGAATAGTGTAACAGTGAGCTCATTTTATATGGGAAAATATGAAGTGACTAATAAAGAATATTGTCAGTATGACCCCAAGCATAAAGGCGAGTGGTCAGATTCTGATTATCCAGTAGAAAGTGTGGATTGGGATGATGCAAGAGGTTATTGTCAGTGGTTAAGTCAGAAAACTGGAAAGAACTATCGTTTGCCAACAGAGGCTGAGTGGGAATATGCCTGTCGTGCTGGTTCTAGCACAGATTATTACTGGGGTGAGGATATGAATCGAGAGATTGGTGATAGCCCGAATACAGGTAATTTTGTTTGGTACAATAAAAATTCCGATAACCAGCTTCATTCAGTAGGTCAGAAAAAACCAAATGCGTGGGGATTGTATGACATGGTGGGAAATGTATTTGAGTGGTGCGGTGACTGTTATGATGTTCCTAATTTAGGCCGTGTTTATCGCGGCGGTAGCTACAGCAGCGACGGTTACAACTGCGTGCCGAGATTAAGCAACAGCAGTTCGCCCAGTTACCGCTACATAAACCTTGGTTTTCGTGTTGTGATGACGCCCTGACACTTCATACCTTACCTATGGAGGTTATAATCAGTGATTATTGATATTACATATAAGAATGATTTTTTAAAGCGGTATCTCAATGTTAAATCTGGCTTGGGATGCTGTCGTAAAACTTTATTTCAATATTGAAAATTCTAAAATTAAAGAATGGTATGATAATGGAGAGGTAACGGAGAAGTTTTGGCAATCGGGGGTAGTAAGAGCATCTGTGTCGTCAAGGGCAAAGTAAATAATAATATACTCTAAAAAATCCTGACTTCCTATTCCAGTAAAGCCTGAGCTATCTTAGATATGACATTATCTGCCAGTTCATCAGAGGTATCATAATACTTACTCATATTCAGTGTAGAATGCCCTGTAGCCTTAATAATGGACACCGGATATAGCTTCCTCTTAAAAGTGGCATGTCCCTGCTTTTCTTTACTTCCTGTTATTTTTCTGTTATACTCGTAACGTTAATACCTATTTTCGTTACAAAGGGGAATACATAAACATGAAAGCTTATGCATATATAAGGGTATCTACAAAGAATCAGGCTGAAGAAGATAAATATGGAATTCCGGTACAGGTGGAAGACATAAAAAAGTATGCTGAAAAGAATAACATTGAAATAATAGATACCTTCATTGATGATGGATATTCTGGAGGAACGATAGAGAGGCCAGCACTTACTGAACTTCTGATGGAAGTAGAAAAGAAAAAAGTTGATGCTGTTATAGTTGCAAAACTGGACAGAATTGCAAGAGATTTGATGTTACATCTTTGGATAGAGAAGGAATTAAAAAAGGATAATGTGGAATTAATATCTGTAGCAGAACCCTTCCAGGGGAATAACCCAATGAATACACTCTATAAACAGATAATAGGAGCTTTTGCAGAATTTGAAAAGAGCAGGATTACAGAAAGATTAAAGGGAGGAAGGAGGCAGAAGTCTTTAATCGGAGGATATGCCGGTGGACGACCAGCCCTGGGATATAAAGTTAAAGTATCAGACAGAGAATTAATAATTGAACCGTCTGAAGCTGAAATAGTAAAACAGGTATTTACTTTAAGAGCTAATGGGCTGACATACGATAAGATAGCTGCAAAGTTGAATTCAGCAGGATATAAGACAAAAGAAAATAAAAAATTCTTCAGAATGCAGGTCAAAAGGATTATCGATAGGGAAAATTTATATAAGGGTAACTATTCTTACAACGGAATTACAGCAACAGGGAAACAGGAAGCAATATTATATTAAATAAACGGGCTGCTTCATTGCTCAAATTAAGAAGTATAGCCGACACAAGAATCTGGCAAACTTAGATTATTATCGGAACCAGTGAAAATTTAGATTTGATAAAAAAGCTCTCCTGGTAAGAGGGCTGTGACAGGCCCATTATCATATTTACCATATAATAAAAGTTAGTATAGAGGCTGGTGCAAAATGCCCCGATAAGATATGAGTTCATATGACAATAGTCAGAATGAAGTCGTGGCGCTGAGACCGCCTTACTGAAACAAATCTTGTTTAGGAAGATTGAAGTTAATTGAGTAATTTTTATTGACCGGTAATTGGTATGGATATATTTAGGGTTTGGAAATATAAATATATAATCGTAACTACATATAACAAAAAATACAGAAGCGGCGAAAACGCCGGGAAAATATATGATAATTGGCAAAGACAGAATTTATTATAATGAAGCAACAGAAAAGTTAGTAGACAGTAATGGTGTAATCAGTAATACTGATAGCCATATAAATATTAACGGTATCTGGAAGTTCGATGCGAAGAGGAAACAGTATTATATCCAGACAGAAGGGTAGCAAAAGATATGCCTTCAGGTAGAAGAAGAAATAGAGATGTCCATAGTCTGGAAAAGTCCACAGGAAGTTCTAATAAATAGAAAAGAAATGTATAGGCATAAGAGCAGACCTGGTGAAATGACAGATAGTGGCGAACCATTATGGGGTAAGGAAACGATTCGTGCGAAAAACAGCCATAAAAAATTTTTATTATCCAATTTGACAAAAATACCATATGTTATACCTTAAAGAAAAATAAAGTTATGGAATCTGAAGTCTATTACTTCAGAGGCAGGATTCAGACCCGGATAAAAAACCTGATAAATTTGGATTATTAAATTGAAACGAGTCAAAACCTAGATTTGATTGGATGGAGTTGATTATTATTAAAGAAGAGAAGCAACAAAAAGATATTTATCCTTTGTGTGGTATTTTGAAATGTGCTTTATGTAATTATGCTTTTAGTTCTTACAGAAGGAATAAGAAAAGATATTATAGATGTACTGGATATAGTAAACATACTAAAAAAGATATTTGTCTCTCCTCATCTGTCACAGAAGCCGATAGAATTGAGCAAAAAATAAAAGAAATTATTATAGAAGCTTTCGGACATTTAAATATTTTTTCTGGCTTTATTCCGATTATCTATGAAGAAAATTTAAAATTTCTTAATACAGAGTTGGAAAAATCAAGGAAAGAAAGAGATAATCTTTTAACAGATACTACGTTACCTAATGATATATATAAATGGAAAGAAGATTTTATTCATATTTGCAATAATATTAGAGAAGTAAATCAAGAAATATTATATATAGAAAATAAGATGATGGGAGTTCAGGAACAAATTTTTACGATTAAAAAAGAAGCCAAAGCTTCTGGAAAAAAAATTGAAAATTTTAAAGAAGTGATTGAAGCTTTACCATCAATAGGGATACAGGAATTATATAAAAAGTTTATTTTTAAGATAGAAATGGACGCGATAAAAAAAACGGGATTAATACATTTTAATAGTCCTATAAATAAAATAGAAAAACTTCCGAAAGAATTTTCCTTTCTTTAGCCCACCTCTTAAAAATAAGTAACCTACCTTGATATATGAACAAAGTGACTTTTTTTAAAAGTCACTTTACTTTTTTTAAAATTATGCTAAAATGTTTTTATAGAAAAAGTGTTGTCGTTTTAAATTCTTAAACGAAAGGAGGCAAACTTAATTGAATATTCAAGAAACTGTTAGACCTAAAAGGAAGTTATTAACTTTGATGGTTGATAGAGAAACTCATCATCTTATAAAAACTCTCGCCGTGCAGAAACAAGTAAAAATGCTAGAATTAGTCCGGCAAGTATTCAATGACAAAAATTTAACTGAGATAAAATAATAATGGGCAGTCATTACCTGCCCATTACAGTTTTGCCGAAAAGAACGGCTTTATCTATAAGCTCATATTAACAGTAAAAAGTCTTATTGTCAAGAAATCTTGGTAATATTGGAGAAAGAATTTTCAAGGAAAAAATCTTTTTTTCCCTGAGTACAGCGTGTTTTATTTTAATATGATAGGAGAGGCAATAAAAATATGAAAGAAGAAAGAAAAAAATTTCTCGATAATTTCCCTGAAAACAAAAGGGGGACTGTGGGTAACGAATTTTTAAAGATAATCCGGATAGAACGTATAACAGCCCCAGAAGAGATTTTAAAGAAGGTTACTGAAAAAACAAGATACAGAGAAAATAAAATATATATTGCCAAAGCCATTAAAAATTTCAAAGAAGAAGCTTTAGATTACATAAATTACCTTTTAGAGTGGGAAAAACTTTCTGAAGAAGAGAAAGAAAATTATAAAAATCTCAAAAGAAAAAAAGCAATTTATGCTTACATGAGCAAACAGATTCCAAGCCAAAAACAAGTAAAGTATCTGAACTTTCTTGGCTATCAAGGAAATACTCCATCGTCAAAGGCTCAAGCAAGTGAAATAATAGAAAGAATTTTATTAAAAGTAGGTGAAGAGAAAAATGAATTTTGAAAATTTACCACAAGAGTTAAAAAAGAGTAATCAGTGGCTTTTGTGGAAAAAAGAAGAAAGGAATGGAAAAAAAACAAAAGTCCCTTATACAATAAGTGGAAAAAAGGCTGATACAACAGACCCTTCTACTTGGGGAAAGTTTGAAGAGGTAGTTTCGACCTATTACAGTAATAGGAGGTCTTATGATGGCATAGGTTTTGTGTTCTCAAAGAATGATAGCTATGTCGGAGTAGATTTCGATGATTGTATAGATGATAAGGGAAACATACAGCCAGACAAAAAGACTTGGATAGACAAGTTTAACTCTTACACTGAAAAGTCCCAAAGTGGAGAGGGTATTCATGTTATTTGCAAGGGTAAAATACCTTGTGAGAAGGGAAAGAAAAAACAAGACATCGAAATTTATGAGCATAGCCGGTTTTTTGCTATAACAGGGGATGGAGGAGGAGCGATAAAAGAAAATCAGCAGGCTATTAATGAACTTTATACTGCGGTTTTCGAAGAAAAGAAAAAGCCGGAAAAACCAAAATGGAAAAAAAGTCCGGCTATGACAGATAAAAAAATTATGGAGTTATGCAGGCTTGCTAATAACAGGCAAAAGTTTCAAAAACTGTTTGACGGGATATGCTCAGGATATTCCAGTCAGTCAGAAGCCGACCTAGCCTTTTGCAGTATAATCGCCTTTTATTCTCAGGATGAAGAACAGATAGACTATATTTTCCGTCAGAGTAAACTCTACCGAGATAAATGGGATGAAAAACATGGGGATGATACTTACGGAAATATAACAATTCAAAAGGCACTATCAGAAATGACAGAAACATATCAATCGAGAGATAACAGAGGTCAGGATAACTGGATGGAGACAAAAAATTACTTACAGAGGAAATACAAATTCAGGTATAACTTTATTAAAAAGACTGTGGAATTTACTGACACCAGCATAAAAATGTGGCAAGAGATAGATTCAAGGAGTTTTAATGGTCTCCTAGGTGAGCTGATAGAAAATAATCTCTCTATCAGTGATTCGAGACTGAAAGTAATGATTGAAAATGATGAAGGTTCTCCCGTGTACAACCCAATTTTAGATTACTTTGAGTCTTTACCTCCATTCCCATCAGACAGCCCTGACTATATCAAACAATTTACTGACTGCATAGCGTTAAAGAACGAAACAGAAAGTGACAGAGATATTTTTGAGACTTACTTTAAAAAGTGGTTTGTTTCCATACTCACAGGAGTGTATCCGAATAAATACTGTAACCATACCATTTTCATACTCGTAGGAGAGAAGCAGGGTGAAGGAAAAACCACCATATTAAACAAGCTTATTCCCCATAGACTGCAGGACTATCTTAAGATTGGTCTTCCGAGAGATGAGAGGGAATGTCAATATGCTCTTTCTACTAACCTGCTTATTAATATAGATGAGCTGGAGTCTTTTTATAAAAAAGATATAGAGTACATCAAAAGTCTGACTACTACACGGGAGTTTAAACCTACACTGAAGTACGACAAATACCCGACAGTTTTTAAGAGAATTGCCTCTCTCTGTGCCAGTACTAACAAAGTCAACTTTCTATCTGACCCTACTGGTACAAGGAGATTTCTGGTCTTTGAGGTGGATACAATCCGAAAGGAAGAGGAACAGAATTTTAACATTAACCTGATGTTTGCTCAGGCCAAGTACCTCTACAACACCGGGTATAAATACTGGTTCGACGGCTGTGAAATAGAGGAGATAAACAGGCGGAATGAAAGTTTCTCGGTTGAGAACTTTGAAGAAGAGCTGGTGATGAAATACTTTGAGCCGGTAACGAAAGAAGAGTTTAAGGAAAGTCAGGGAAAGGCAGAAGTGAGAACAACTTCTGAGATAGTTCACCTTCTTAGTTCTGTTTATAATGAAAACATCACAGATGATAAGATGACTTTGAAGAAAGTTGGAGAGTTCCTTGCAAAGCACGGTTTTGAGAAGACCAGTAAGAGATTCGGAAAAAACTCTTTAAAGGCATGGATATATAGACTTTCAGAGTATAGGAAAGAAGAGATAGATGAGCCAACCATTGACTACTAAAGGGAAATATGAACAAAAAGCGTGTGGTAAGTTAAACTTTTTCACCTTATTTAAACTTCCTTATACTGTATAGGTTTTAAAGGTATATGTGGTAAGTAAAAAATGTAATTACCACATATCTTACCACACTTTTGAGGCTTGTCCTGTATGACTCTAACACACAGTGTGGTAAGTGGTAAGTAATATTCTATAAATAAATAAAAAAGAAGAAATATAAAATACTGTGTACATAAAGTATGAAGTATAAAAATAACATGTAAAAGATATTATATAGGAAACAAGTTACCACAGTTACCACATTCTCATGTTATGGCTTACAACCATAGACAGTGCAAGCGATTAGCCGTGTGGTAAGTAATTTCTTATCTTACCACATTACTTGTATTAAAAAATTTACTTTTCTTGTAATAAAGTGATAATGTAGAAAGAACACTTTTAAAAAGAGCAAAGATTTATAACAACAGAAAAGAAAAAAAACTATCTAGGATTTTTAAAAATGCAGATAGGAGATTCCATTATGGAAAATACTATGATAGAACGCCTAACATATTTTGCATATATCTGTAGAGCTCGTGGAGAAGGTGTATTTACAGAGCCGTTATTAAATTTAATAGAGGAGAACCACAGATTAACTAAAGAATTGGAAGAGATAAAGAAAGATAAAGAAAGAACAAATCCTCTAATTTCTCTGCTTGATATATGGGTTAAAGAACATAATGGTAATGAAATTCCCACTAGGGAAATGTTTCTGCAACTCCAAGACCTGGCAGAACAGAAAGGGATAGAATTCCCATTTGCCCATGCCAGAGCACTTGGGCTGAAACTTCAGGCAATCTGGAAGGAGTTAGAGAAGATATATAACTGTAACTACCGGAACGGCACAGGTAATATACGATACTATACTTTTAGCAAAAGAGACGTCAGACCTGCAGACTTCTTTTTCATAAGGGGTCTCCAAAAATAAAAGCAATAAAAGGGCTCTCCGAGGCTGATAGGATTTTCGAATGTTTGTAATGTTGAATGAATCATAAAAGGCTTTACAGAAAAGGAAAAAATTATATATGAGCCATCAATTTGTAAGTAAAATTTAATAAAATAGGAGGAAATAATAATGAAAAAAGATAATAATTTTTATATAATCGAGAAATTTCGTTCGCTTTCGTTTTTCCAGGAGTTTGACAAAAGAGTCCGGCAAGGAATCTCCTCACATAGAATTGCAAAATGGCTTCAGAAAGAGATGTGTGAATTTACAAATATAAAACCATCATCACTTGAAGTATATATCAGAGCTTATAAAGCTTCCCTCCCGCCGTGTACTGTTGAGATTGCAAAACCACGTTATATCGACACAATGCTGGAAAAAATGGAAGGTGGCATTGATGAGTTAGAAGAATTGGAGTCGCTGTATTTAATTCAAATGCAAAGAGTTAGTGCATTTGTTGAATCAGAAGCAAATTCGAATACCGTATATCCACGCACACATAAAGAACTTCAGGTCGCAGCTGACTTATTGAAAACACGAGTAAATTTAAAATTAGAGCTTGGAATTTCAAAAAAATCTCCATATGAAGTTAATGTAAATAGTAATAATAACAGTTTATTAGGAGCATACTGTGATGACTTAGAGGAAGAGAAAAAAATGAAAATGAGTCTTTTTGCAGGAAACGTGCTAAATTTTTTAAGTCAGGTAGATTTATCGAAAAATTTAAATATTACTGAACTCTTAGAAAATGGTTCGATAATAGAATCTCCTCCAGCATTATTGGAACACCAAAATACAGATAAAGAACGCCTAAAGGAACGGGAAGAAAAAGAAAAGGAAGAGTTGAAAAGGAAAGAGTAATTTCATTTTTCTGTAGGAGATAATCTTCATGGATACTGCTGTACTGGACAGATAAGGTATAATTATGGTAAACAGTATTAATACTGTAAAGCTAATATCCCCTATCACAGTGAGGAAAACTGCAGAAGAGAGGTAATGTGAATGTCTGTAAAAACCAGAGGAAAGAACAAGAAAAATAAGAAGAGAGAACAGAAGAAACAAAAAATCGAGCAACCGAGTATAGTAAATGGATTAAAAGAAATTTCCAAAACTAAAAATCACCAAAATGTAATCACAGAGACACATCAGATTGTAATGATACCAATAAATAAAATAGAGAAAAGAGAAGGGAGACGGATTACTAATTCAGAGAAAGTTCAATCTATTGCAGAAAGTATTCTGGTTGCAGGGTTAATATCTCCGATTACAGTGCGAAGGACTACAGAAGGACTTTACATGCTTATAGGAGGTCTTCATAGATTGGAAGCATATGCTTTACTTGAAAAGGAAGAAATACCTGCCATAGTAAAAGATAGTAATGAAGAAGAAGCTCTATTAGAGGAACTCGACGAGAATGTGATGCGTGCTGAGCTTTTAATGTTAGAGCAATGTGAAGCATTATCGGTAAGGGAAGAAGTGCTGAAAAAGATAGGAAGAAATTCCGCCAAGTTGGCGGAATTTAAAAAGAAGAAGGTAAAAGACTTAGCTGTTCAACTTAATCTGTCTGAAAGAACCATGCAGAGAAGAAAGCAGATAGCAAATAAGATTTGCAAAGAAGTCAGAGATATACTCCGAGCTACTCCCATAGCTAAGATACAATCATATCTTGAAAAAATATCACAGTTATCTCCAGAAGAACAGGAAAAAGGAGCTAAGAGATTAGCGGAGCGTCTCAAGGAATATGACAATGAGATTCCTGATGATGATATTGCGAAAGAATTTAGCAAAGCCTTTAAGCAAGTAAAACCTAATTCAAAGAAGCAAAAAGATAAGTCAATCAATCAAAAGGACTTAGAGTCCTCTCCACCTACTTCACCAGTGGCTGACCTACATAATCAGAACGGTGAACAAAACAAGCAGGTAAAGGAATCTCCCGATAAGGAAGCACAAACCGATGAAATAATAGCTAAGAGTGTACCAGTTTCACCAAAACCTGAGCCTTCAGGAAAAGACCAAGAAGGTACTGAACAGGGTGAACATACTCCACAGGAAGAGATAAAAGAACATGAGACAGGTATAGAGACACAAACCATTAAACAGGAAGAACCTACTCCACAGGAGCAGAATGTTAATGCACCTGCTCCATCAGAGGTTACTTCCGAGAAACAACAAGTAGAGAACCCCCTCGTAAACCAAGAAAAAAATGAGCTCGAAGAAGATTTGGTAACCCTGAAAATAAGTAAAGATGCCTATGACAGAGGCGAAGCATATGCAAAATCGAGGGGAATAACGTTAAGAGAAGTTATAGAACAGTTCTTAAAAGAGAAGAGGTAATAAGCTGATAAAATTAAAAAGAGCTATAAGAATGGGCACAGTGAAGGAATGAAAGTTGTCTTCCGCCCATGCCTTATACCCCTGTAGTATCAGTAGTGTTTCTCCTTTGAAAAAGGAATTTTTTAAGAACTGTGGAATCTATAAACAGAACAGGTGAAGAAGCTCTTTAAATAGAGTAATTCACCTATTTTATTATTCCAATGTAAGGACGGAAAAGCATGAAAAACATGTTTACCATAAAAGAAATCTGCCAAATTACAGGCAAAAGCAACACTACAGTCTATAGATATATTAAAAGTGGAAAACTCCCCTCTTCCATAGTGGAAAACAATGGTCAAAAGACTTATCTAGTAAAAAAACTAGATTTAGAAGCATTTTTCGGTCACATATTTGAAGAAGTGGAAAAGGGTGGAAAACCCCATGAAAAACACATGGAAAACCATGTTGAAGTGGATGGAAAACATGTTTTTCACATGGACAAAGAAATCTTGCAAGAAGCCGTTTTCCAGGCTATTTCACAACAACAATCACAAATAATGAAACCTATGGAAGAGCAAGCTTTCTATCTTGTAGGTGAATTAAAGAATGAGTTGAAACACTTACAGGCTGAAAAAGAGACTCTCCGTCGTGAGAATGAGCTCCTCAGAGAACAAGTAAAAGCTCTACCTGGCCCAGCAGAACTTGAAGTGAAAGAAAATACTATTCTGTTACTACAGGAGGAGAAAGAGGGGCTACTATCCAAAGTAGAAGAGTATAAGAACCTGCCGGAAAAGCTGGAAGATACTGTCCGTAAGCTCCAAGATAAAGAAGAAGAGATGACAGACCTGGAGGCAAAGTTACAGAAAGAAAAAGAAGAAACAGAATTACGAGTTCTGCAGGAGAAAGAGGAAGCTCTGAAGGAACAAGAAGTAAAACTGCTGAAGGATAAAGCAGAGGCAGAAGCTATGATAAAAGCTGAAAAAGAGGAGTTGGAGGCAAAACTTAAAGCTGAAGAAGAGGAAAAAGCCAGAGCAAAAGCAGAAGCAGAGGAAGCTCTGAAGCAGTTAAAAGAGTTACCGGTTCCTGTGGAATCAATACAACAGATATTGCTAGATAATGCAAAAAACATAAAAGAACTGGCTAAAGAAAAGGAGACGTTCCAGACAGGATTTAAGGAACAGGAAGTAACTATAAAAGAAAAGGAAAGGGCTCTCAAAGAACTGGATGAACTTCATCGACAGGAGTTAGAGAAATTGAAGCAGGAACATGAAAGAACACTTAAATTAATGAGTGAATCAGCAGAAAAAGAGAAAATAGAAATAGTTGAAGCCTGGAAGAAAAAGACCGAGGAACTGGAAAGGCCCTGGTGGAAGTTCTGGTAAGTTACGGCGATATGTTTTTAGTAAAATTGAACTTTTAAAACCGGATATCTTAACTATTTTTTACAATTTAATTAAATATCTTAGCTGTTTAACAAGACTGAACTTTAAAAATCGGATATCTTAACTCGACAGGTCGCAGAGGACTGGCATGAGGAATAGGCTCGGAGACCTTGTTGGGAATGGTGATAAGGCGTAGATGCTATACTTTTTAATACTACCTATATATTTAATATTTCTTGCAGTAACGATATGTGCAGTAAGTATAAGCCGTCCATATATGAAGAATCTAAGTAGTTACGGAGCTGGTGCTGCTATCGGTTCAATCCCCGGCTTTCTAATAGCAAACATTTTATTGTGGGTGGTCACTGTGTCTATCATATATTTCCATCTTCCAGACTGGCTTCAAACGGTTCAGAAGGTTTGCGTTGCAGGTCTGGCTATTATTGGCCCGTTGCCTGTGTCAGTTATTGGTATTATAGCAGGTAGTTTTTTAGGAGCTTGTATAGTTCATAGACGAATCAAATTATATGAAAGGTTTGCTGAAATAGACAATCAGTAAAGCAGACTAAATAAGACTGCAGAAGAAACGGGACAGGCAAGCCCGGCAGAAGATTCCCCTTAGAATCAGAAACAGGCAGTTTATTCACTGCCTGTCTAATTAAGATGTTTATTCATAACACTTTTTTCCTTCCATTTTAAATTATTAACTTGAAAATATGGAATATATCCAAGCAATTCCCCATGCAATTCCCCATGCAATTCCCCTGACAATTACCGTACATTCCTAACATTCTTATCATCTCCTTTCTTTAATAATATTGTATTCCCTTTACTTATCTGGGAAAACTTACAGCAAATGATGCATAGTCCATACCCATCGGTTCTAAACACCTACAGACACAAATGTTCTGAACCTTGCTTTCAAACACTTTCTTTATCATCTCTGTCATCTCCTTTCTTTAATATTTATAAGATTTCCATTTATATAAAACTTTTAGAAGCTGCCACGCTAGATAATAAACACCAAGCACAAGACATACCGTCTCTCTGTACCTTGCTTTCAAATACTCTCTTAATCATCTCTGTCGCCTTCTTTCTTTGTTTTATCTCTTTCACTGAGGTAAGTATAACCTATAGATGTGAAGAAGCTATGAAGAACTCAAGAAGGTTCTGTGAAGAAATACCCCAAGTAACATTCCCCCTGTTTAGACCGACCATAGTCTAATGGCCTTTCGCGGGAAAGGGCGAAAACACTCAGAGAAGAAATTTCTAAAGAAACATTTCCCCTGTTTCCCCCGAAGATAATCTTACTGCAGGTCGAAATAATCGAGGTCTATTTTCTTTAAAACATACTTTGCAACGTCTGTTACTCCAACGTTATAGTCAATCATCAGGTTTGCAAGTTCTTTTCCGTCGATTAAGACCAGATTCGGGGAAATAGTGTTAACGTAGTCTCTGGCGTCTTTAGAGAAGGATGATGTGGTAATGAAGACCCCTTTATTGGCTTTTTTACCTATTAAAGCCCCTGCAAATGCCTGTAAAACAGGTCTCCCAACGGTGCTGTCCCATCTCTTGGCTTGAATATAAACGTTATCCAGTCCGAGCCTGTCTTCTTTTATTATTCCATCAATTCCGCCATCTCCGCTCTTACCGACAGCCTGTCCGGCATCTTTACGGGAACCACCATAACCCATAGCCAGAAGCAAATCTATTACCAGGTTTTCAAAAAACTGAGGAGAGCACTTCATAATACATTCCAAAAGCTCTTGAGCCAGGGTATTCTTTAGTTCTTCATATATTTTTTCCAGGGTTTCTTCTGGGGTTTCATTCACCTGGTCAGCTTTTTCCCCGCCCTTGTTCTGTTGACTGATAAGTTTAAACTCCATGAACTCAGGATACTGTTCCAGTGTTTTCAAGTTAATATGCTCAGGTTCAGTTTTCAGTAAATCCAACCCCCGCTGTGTTATTTTGACTACTGCCCTTTTTACAGATTCAATTAACTTTGCTTTTTTTAAATGGGTTAAAGACCATCCTACCCTGTTTGAAAACACAGTCTGCTTTCCAGAGGGCAGTAATGCATGTAGGTCTTCTTCGGAAAGTTTAAAGTCTTTAGCTAAACCCTCAGTTATATATGTTTTATTGTATTCCTTACCGTCTTTCAATAACTTTATCGCAGGTAACATTAAGGACTGGAAATCTGGTACTGACATTTCTTATTCCTCCTCAGTAAAATTATTCTATATAGTTCGCTGTCTGAGTAAACTTTTCCCCTCTCTATGTTGAACGTTCATATTATTCAAGACCTGTAGCAGAAAAATAGGCATATGTAAACATTCAGGGTAAATCTTCCACGAGAAAGGTGTAAAAAGTAAGTATTTACAAAGCTTTTCTTTAAAATCACATATCTAAAAAAACGAGATACTGTTCAGAAATAGTAAGTCTGCCAGACAATCTCTGACAGACTGAGCTTTTATACAGGCTACAAGTAAACCCTGTGCCAGTATCTGTGTTACCGACTGAAAAGTAAAAATTATTACCCCTGTATAATCTTTTTCACTTCATCATATGTCTTTTCTGTTTCCTTCTCTTGCTTTTTCTGCTTTATACGCTCTTTAACTCTATCAATTAATTCCTGCCTGTGCTCAGTAAGCATAGTAATAAAAGATTTTTCCCCTTCTTTTAATACACTTTCTTTTCCTTTAGTTCTGTTACAGACGTTACAACTGAGCGTATAATTTTCTCTAAGTTCAGCAACTTCAGGACATTTACTTTTAGGCAGGATGTGGTCTATCTCCGCTGCATAATAGGTTTGTAGGTTTTCAAATAAATCTTTTCCACAATAAGTACATTTACCTTTAGCTTCGACATACGCTCTAGCCGTATTAGCTTCATACCCATGCTCGGTAATTAATTTATCAATCTTCTCTCTATCTTCCATACAAAACACTCTCCTCTTTCTTCTGTTATTTTTAGGTCTTAATTAAAATTCCACATCTGAAAGAAACACTCCTTTGTACCTATAGAAGTGTTTTAAGTCTATTTATAAGGTTGTCTTCTTGAACTCCACAACCTACATCAAAGTTCCTGCCAGCCCTCTTCCCCTTCAAACCTTTCAGTCCCGTCTTTTCCTCCGCCGCCTTCTTCCTATGGGCTCTCCGATTTTATGCCGAGAGGTAGGAGAAACCTTTCTAAAATAGAATATTTTGTATAGACAATCTATACAAACTTTATGGAAAAGGGATGAACACATGGCAATCAGAAAATCAGAATTATATAGTTCCCTGTGGAAGAGCTGTGACGAGTTACGTGGAGGTATGGACGCCAGTCAGTATAAAGACTACGTATTAGTCCTACTGTTTATAAAATACGTGTCAGACAGTGCACAAAGACCGGATTCTTTAATAGAAATTCCCGAAGGAGCAAGCTTTAAGGACATGGCCAGGCTGAAAGGTCAGTCGGATATCGGGAATAAGATAAACATAATAATCGGGAAGCTGGCTCAGGCAAATGAACTTACGGGAGTCATTACTGTAGCAGACTTCAATGATAATGACAAACTTGGCCGTGGTAAGGACATGGTAGACAGACTGTCTAACCTTATCTCAATCTTTGAAAACCCTGCCCTGGATTTCAGTGGGAATCGTTCTGAAAACGATGACATCCTGGGGGACGCATATGAATACCTCATGAGACATTTTGCCACCGAGAGCGGAAAAAGTAAAGGACAGTTTTATACACCTGCAGAAGTTTCCCGCATTATTGCGAAAGTCATAGGAATTAGTCAATCAAAGAGCCAGTCAGAAACGATTTATGACCCCACGTGTGGTTCTGGCTCCCTGCTCCTTAAGGCTGCCGATGAAGCAACAGGAGGAGTAACCATATACGGTCAGGAAAATGATACTGCTACCCGTGCACTTTCTGTAATGAACATGTGGCTACACGGGAAAATAACTTCCGAGATTAAACAGGGTAACACCATTGCCACTCCCCTTTTCACCGACGAAAGAACAGGTTACTTAAAAACCTTTGATTACGTAGTGGCAAATCCACCATTCAGCTACAAATCCTGGAGCAACGGTATAAACCCCCAGCACGATGTATATGAGAGGTTCACAGGGTTTGGAATCCCACCTTCAAAGAATGGGGACTATGCTTTCTTACTTCATATAATAAAATCTTTAAAAAGTAAAGGAAAAGGAGCATGCATATTGCCTCATGGAGTATTGTTCCGTGGAAATACTGAGGGGGAAATCCGGACAAACATTATTAAAAGAGGTTATATAAAAGGTATAATCGGCCTTCCTGCCAACCTGTTTTATGGCACAGGTATCCCGGCCTGCATTATAGTAATTGATAAAGAGAATTCAGAAACCCGTAAGGGAATCTTTATGATAGACGCCTCCAAAGGCTTTATAAAAGACGGGAATAAAAACCGTCTGAGAGAACAGGACATACATAAGATTGTAGATGTGTTTAACAGGCAACTTGAGGTAACGAAGTATAGCAGGATGGTTCCCCTGGAAGAGATAGAGAAAAACGAATACAATCTGAACATACCCCGATACATTGACTCCCAAGAAGCAGAGGACATCCAGGACATTGAAGCTCACCTGCTTGGAGACATTCCCGTAAGGGACATTGAAGACCTGAAAGAATTCTGGGAGGTTTACCCGACACTTAAAAATGACCTGTTTTCAGAAAATAACCGCCCAGGATATCTAAAATTAAAAATAGAAAAAGATAAGATAAAACCTACAATATTTAATCACCCTGAATTTACCATCTATGGAAAAGAAATGGAAACCACTTTTGAAAAATGGGAAAAAGACACTGTTTCTTACCTGAAACAGTTAGAAAAAGAATTACGTCCCAAAGAAGTTATAAGTCGTATCTCGGAAAACATCTTAAACTCATATCAGAACCTCCGTTTAATTGATAGATATGACGTATACCAACATCTCATGAACTACTGGTCTGAAATAATGCAGGACGACCTGTATGAGATAGCAGCAGACGGCTGGGAGTCCGGGAAGGAAGTCCTTCGTCTGACAAAAGAAGACAAGAAAGGCAAAAAGAGAGACGTAGAGGGTATGGCAGGTCTTGCGGGAAGACTTATCCCGATAGAACTTATGATAGAGGTTTATTTCAGCAAAGAGAAAGCTGATATTGACGAGCTGGAAGCTGAAAAGGAAACAGTTATAGCAAAGATGGACGAACTTCGAGAAGAGCACGGGGGAGAAGAAGGTCTCCTGTCTGAAGTCATGGACGAAAAAGGAAAAATCAGTAAAAAGACTCTGACAGCCCATCTAAAGGAAATCGGTAAAAAGTCGTCTGATAACAAAGAAGAACTGTCCTTGTTAAAGGAATACTCAAAGCTCTTGGACGAAGAGGCTGAACTAAAAGACAAAATAAAAACAGCATGGAAAAAACTCGAAGTGAAAGTTATAAAAAAATACCCTGTGCTAACTGTAGATGAAGTAAAAAAGACCGTTACAGAAGACAAGTGGATGAAAAGTATAGAGAAAGCAGTTCACAGTGAAACAGACCGCATAAGCCAGAGGCTGACCGGACGCATAAAAGAACTTGCAGAACGGTACGAGACCCCTCTACCTGAACTGAAGAAGACAGTTGAAGAGTTGGAGCAGAAGGTTAATTCTCATCTAGGAAGGATGGGATTTACATGGAAGTAAGAAAAGGTTACAAACAGACTGAAGTAGGTATAGTTTCAAATGATTGGAGAGAAAAGAAGTTTGAAGATGTAATGACAGGCTTTTCAAGTGGAGCAACACCTTATAGAGGAAGACCTGAATATTATAAAGGAAATATCAAATGGATAACAAGTGGTGAACTCAATTACAACGTAATTACTGATACCATTGAAAAAATTACAGAAGAAGCTGTAAGAA